>Ga0209507_1000353_pt1 | contig 54432 bp, 47 predicted proteins | sample AD_UKC028_MetaG_FD_184414 | JGI IMG/M metagenome (GOLD analysis project Ga0209507, IMG submission 184414) | Active sludge microbial communities of municipal wastewater-treating anaerobic digesters from USA - AD_UKC028_MetaG (SPAdes) (version 2) | ecosystem: Engineered > Bioreactor > Anaerobic >...
CCCCCGCGAACCGCTACATCAGCACGATGTCGTACTGCTCCGGGTTCAGCGACGGCTCGGTGCTCAGCGAAATCGGCTTGCCGATGAACTCGCTCAGGCCCGCCAGGTGCACGCTTTCCTCGTCGAGGAACATCTCGACCACGGCCGCGCAGGCGACGATGCGGAACTCCTTCGGGTTGAACTGGCGCGCCTCGCGCAGGATCTCGCGCAGGATGTCGTAGCACACGGTGCGCGCGGTCTTGACCTGGCCGCGCCCGGCGCAGGTGGGGCAGGGCTCGCACAGCATGTGCGACAGGCTCTCGCGCGTGCGCTTGCGCGTCAGCTCGACCAGCCCCAGCGCCGAGAAGCCGCTGACCGTGGTGCGCGTGCGGTCGCGCGCCAGCTGCTTGCGGAACTCGGCCAGCACCGCCTGGCGGTGCTCGTCGCGCGCCATGTCGATGAAGTCGACGATCACCATGCCGCCCAGGTTGCGCAGGCGCAGCTGGCGCGCGATCGCGCCGGCCGCCTCGAGGTTGGTCTTGAACACCGTGTCCTCGAAGTTGCGCGCGCCGACGAAGCCGCCGGTGTTGACGTCGATCGTGGTCATCGCCTCGGTCTGGTCGATCACCACGGTGCCGCCGCTCTTGAGCTCCACCTTGCGCGCGAGCGCGCGGCCGATCTCGTCCTCGATGCCGAACAGGTCGAGGATCGGCCGCTCGCCGCGGTACAGCTCGAGCTTGGCCGCGGTGCGCGGCATGTAGGTGTCGCCGAAGGCCTTGAGCAGGTCGTGCTGCAGCGCCGAGTCGATGCGGATCGTCGCGGTCGCGTCGTTGGCCAGGTCGCGCAGCACGCGCTCGGCCAGGCTCAGGTCCTGGTGCAGCAGCGTGCCCGGCGGCGAAGCCTGCGCGCGCGTGCGGATCGCCGCCCAGGCCTTGCGCAGGTAGGCGATGTCGTCGGCCAGCTCGGCGTCGGTCGCGTCCTCGCCGTTGGTGCGCAGGATGAAGCCGCCGGGCTCGCCGCCGGCCAGCGCCTGCAGCCGCGCGCGCAACTGCTCGCGTGCCTCGGCCGGGCCGATCTTCTGCGAGATGCCGATGTGCTGGTCGTGCGGCAGGAACACCAGCATGCGCCCGGCGATCGACACCTGCGCCGACAGCCGCGCGCCCTTGGTGCCGATCGGATCCTTGATCACCTGCACCGTCAGCGCCTGGCCCTCGAAGATCTGGCGCTCGATCGGCAGCGGCGGCGCGTCGCGCACGGCATTGGCGGGCGGGTTCAGGTCGGCCACGTGCAGGAAGGCGGCGCGGTCCAGCCCGATGTCGACGAAGGCGCTCTGCATGCCCGGCAGCACGCGCGCGACCTTGCCCAGGTACACGTTGCCGACCAGGCCGCGCTCGAGCGCGCGCTCGATGTACAGCTCCTGCACCGCGCCGTTCTCGACGACGGCGACGCGCGTCTCCTGCGGCGCCCAGTTGATCAGGATGTCCTGGCTGGCCATGCCCGCCAGTCTAGGCCACGGCGACGCCGCAGCGGCGCAGCAGGCCTGCCGTTTCGTGCAGCGGCAGGCCGACGATGCCCGAATGGCTGCCTTCGATGTGCGCGATCCACGCCGCGATCGCGCCCTGGATCGCGTAGGCGCCGGCCTTGCCGAAGGGCTCGCCGCCGGCCACGTACGCGGCGATCGTCGCGGCCGGCATCGCCGCGAAGCGCACGTGCGACACGCTCAGCGCCGCATGCGTGCGCCGCCCGTCGTGTACCGCCACCGCGGTCAGCACGCGGTGCGTGCGGCCCGACAGCGCGCGCAGCATCGCCGCTGCATCGGCCGCGTCGGCCGGCTTGCCCAGGATGCGCCGGCCCAGCGCCACGGTGGTGTCGGCGCACAGGATCGGCGCTCGCTCGCCGCCGCGGCGCGCGAGCCGCGCCGCCGCCGCGCGCAGCTTCAGCCGCGTCACGCGCTGCACGTAGGCGGCCGGCAGCTCGCCGGCGTGCACCGCCTCGAGCGCCTCGGCGTCCTCGCCGGTGTCGGGCGGCAGCAGCCGGAACTCCACGCCGATCTGCTGCAGCAGCTGCGCGCGCCGCGGGCTCTGCGACGCGAGCCAGACGAATTTCGGTCCGTCCTTCATTCGCGGTGGTACGGGTGGCCCTGCAGCAGCGTCCAGGCGCGGTACAGCGCCTCGGCGAGCAGCACCCGCGCCAGCGCATGCGGCAGGGTCAGGTCCGACAGGCGCAGCGTCTCGTCGGCGCTGCGCAGCAGGCTGTCGTCGAGCCCGTCGGCGCCGCCGATCAGCAGCGCGGCGTCGCGGCCGTCGTCGCGCCAGGCGCGCAGCCGCGCGGCCAGCTCGGCGGTGCTGCGGCGCGTGCCGCCTTCGTCGAGCACGATGCGGCGCGCACCCTTGGGCAGCGCGGCTTCCAGGCGCGCCGCTTCCGCCGCCCGGCACTGCGCGACGCTGCGGCCCGGGCCGCGCGCCTCGGCCTTCAAGGCCTTCAGCTCGAGCCGCATTTCCGGTGGGAATCGCTTGGCAAAGTCGGCCCAGGCGGCATCGGCCCAGGCGGGCTGGCGCTGGCCCACGGCCAACACCAGCAACCTCATGCGCGGCGTCGCGGCGGCTGCCCGCCGCGCTTGGCCGCGGCCGGCTGGCGGGCCGGGCCCGACTGGCGCTTGGGCCCGCGCGCCGGCGCGCCGGCCTTCTTTGCCGCGGCCGCCTTCTTTGCCGATGCGGCTGTCTTGGCCCCGCCCGCCTGCTTGGCCGCTGCGGGCGCCCGCTTCACCGCCGTCGCGCGCTTGCCGACCGGCGCACGGCGCGCGGGCGCGCGCGCATCCTGCCCGCCGCCGGCCGCAGCCGTGCTGCGCTTCGCGCCGGCCGGCGCCTCGGCCGGCGGCGGCGCCGCCCTGCCACGCGGCGATGTAGCCGCGGCCGCGTCGCCCGCTGCGCGCGCCGGCTTCGGGCCGGCACCGAGCTTCATGCGCACCGGCTTGTCGCCCCACAGCTCCTCGAGGCGGTAGTAGTCGCGGATCGACGGCTGCATGATGTGCACCACCGCGGCGCCGCAGTCGACGATGATCCATTCGCCGTTCTCTTCGCCCTCGGTGCGCAGCACCGGCAGGCCGCGGGCCTTGACCGTCTCGCGCACGCTCGACGCCAGCGCCTTGGTCTGGCGGTTGCTGGCGCCCGAGGCGACGATCACCCGCTCGAACAGCGGCGACAGATGCTCGGTGTTGAACACCTGGATGCGTTGGGCCTTGACGTCTTCGAGGCCATCGACGATGGCGCGCTGCAGCTTGCGGATGTCCATTCAGCTCCCGGTTTCGCCTCGGTACAGGCGGTGTTGGTCAATGTAATCGGCCACGGCCGGCGGCACCAGATCGGCGATGCCGGCGCCGGCCGCGACGCGCGCGCGGATGTCGGTGGCCGACACCGCCATCGGCGGCATGGCGATCGGCTGCACCGGCGCTGCGCGCACGCGCGCGTCGGCCTGGCCTGCGGCGCCGGGGCGCAGCGCCACCGCCAGGGTGGCCCGCCGCAGCAGCTCGTCGAAGCGGTGCCAGGTGTGCAGCCCGGCGTACTGGTCCTGGCCGATCAGCAGGAACCACTGCGCGCCGGGCGTCGCGGCCTGCAGTGCGCGCAGCGTGTCGACGGTGTAGCTCGGCCCTGGGCGATCGAGCTCGCAGCGCTCGAGCACGAAGCGCGGCTCGCCGGCGATCGCCAGCCGCAGCATCGCCGCGCGGTGCACCGCCGCTGCCGGCGCCTGCGCCTTCTGCCACGCGTGGCCCGCCGGCACCCAGCGCAATTCGTCGAGCGCCAGCTGCCGCAGCGCCTGCCGCGCCAGCGCCAGGTGCGCGTTGTGCACCGGGTCGAAGCTGCCGCCGAACAGGCCGATGCGCCGCGTCACGGCAACCAGTCGCGCGGCGGCAGGAAGTCGGTGTACAGCCGCGCCTCGGCCGAGCCGGGCTCGGGGCGCCAGTCGTAGCGCCAGGCGGCGGCCGGCGGCATGCTCATCAGGATGCTTTCGGTGCGCCCGCCCGATTGCAGGCCGAACTGGGTGCCGCGGTCGAACACCAGGTTGAACTCGACGTAGCGGCCGCGGCGATAGGCCTGGAAGCCGCGCTCGCGCTCGCCGTAGGCCAGCGCGCGGCGGCGCTGCACGATCGGCCGGTAGGCGCCGGTGAAGGCGTCGCCCACCGAGCGCAGCAGCGCGAAGCTGCGCTCGAAGCCCAGTTCGTTGAAGTCGTCGAAGAAGATGCCGCCGACGCCGCGCGCTTCGCCGCGGTGCTTCAGGAAGAAGTAGTCGTCGCACCAGCGCTTGAAGCGCGGATGCAGCCCGGCGCCGAAGGGCGCAAGCGCGTCGCGGCAGCTGCGGTGGAAGTGCCGCGCGTCGTCCTCGAAGCCGTAATACGGCGTCAGGTCCATGCCGCCGCCGAACCACACCACCGGCTCGCGCCCTTCGGGCAGCGCGGCGAAGGCGCGCACGTTCATGTGCACGGTGGGCACGTAGGGGTTGCGCGGGTGCATCACCAGCGACACGCCCAGCGCCTCGAAGGGTGCGCCCGCCAGCTCGGGCCGGTGCTGCGTGGCCGACGGCGGCAGCGCGCGGCCGCGCACATGGCTGAAGTTGCAGCCGGCGCGCTCGAACACGTTGCCCTGCTCCACCAGCCGCGTGCGGCCGTCGCCTTCGAGCGCGCTGCCGGGTGCGCGCGTCCAGGCGTCCTCGATGAAGGGCTTGCCGTCCTCGGCTTCGAAGGCCGCGACGATCGCCGCCTGCAGGCCCAGCAGGTAGGCGCGCACCGGGCGGCTGTCGAAGGCGGTGCTCATCGCACGGGTGCCGCTGCGAGCCAGCGCTTCAGCGCTTCAGCGCGCGATGGCCGATGTCGCTGCGGAACTGCGCACCGTCGAAGCGGATGTCGGCCAGCGCATCGTAGGCGCGCGCCTGCGCCAGGCTCAGCTTGTCGCCGAGCGCGGTCACGCACAGCACGCGCCCGCCGCTGGTCACCAGCTGCCCGCCCTGCTCGGCAGTGCCGGCGTGGAACACGCGCAGGTCGTCGGCCGGCGCCGGCAGGCCGGTGACCGCATCGCCCTTGCGCGGCTCGAGCGGATAGCCGGCCGCAGCCATCACCACGCCCAGCGCGACGCGCCGGTCCCACTGCAACTCGACGCCGTCGAGCGTGCCGTCGGTCGCGTGCAGCAGCAGCTCCAGCAGGTCGCTCTTGAGCCGCATCAGGATCGGCTGCGCCTCCGGGTCGCCGAGGCGGGCGTTGAACTCCACCGTGAACGGCCGGCCGCGCGCGTCGATCATCAACCCGGCGTACAGGAAGCCGGTGAAGGGCATGCCCTCCTTAGCCATGCCGGCGATCGTGGGCAGCACGATCTCGTGCATCACGCGCGCATGCACGTTGGGCGTGACCACCGGCGCCGGCGAATAGGCGCCCATGCCGCCGGTGTTGGGGCCCCTGTCGCCGTCGAGCAGGCGCTTGTGGTCCTGGCTGGTGGCCAGCGGCAGCACGTGGCGGCCGTCGCTGACGACGATGAAGCTCGCCTCCTCGCCTTCGAGGAACTCCTCGACCACCACGCGCGCGCCGCCGGCGTTGTGCGCGACGCCGAGCCGATTGCCGACCAGCATCGCGTCGATCGCCTCGTGCGCCTGCGCCGGCGTGGCGGCGACCACCACGCCCTTGCCGGCCGCCAGGCCGTCGGCCTTGATCACGATCGGCGCGCCCATCGCATCGACATGCGCATGCGCGGCGGCCGCGTCGTCGAACACCGCATGGCCGGCGGTGGGGATGCCGTGGCGCTGCATGAAGGCCTTGGCGAAGGCCTTGGAGCTTTCCAGCTGCGCGGCGGCACGGGTGGGCCCGAAGATGCGCAGGCCGCGCGCGCGGAACAGGTCGACCACGCCGGCCGCCAGCGGCGCCTCGGGGCCGACGACGGTCAGCCCCACCTGCTCGGCCGCGGCGAAGTCGGCCAGCGCCGCCGGGTCGGTGAGCGCCACGTTGCGCAACCCGGGCTCGTGCGCGGTGCCGCCGTTGCCCGGCGCGACGAACACGGTGCGCACGCGCGGCGCCGCGGCCAGCTTCCACGCCAGCGCATGTTCGCGGCCGCCGCCGCCGATGACGAGAACCTTCATCGCGGCGTCAATCGTCGATCGCGGCGTTGTGGTAGACGGCCTGCACGTCGTCCAGGTCTTCGAGCACGTCGAGCAGCTTGCGCATGCGCAGCGCGTCGTCGCCCGCCAGCTCGATCTCGTTCTCGGCGCGCATCGTGACTTCGGCCACCTCGGGGCGCAGGCCCGCGCCTTCCAGCGCCGCCTTGACCGCCTCGAAATCGGCCACCGCGCACAGCACCTCGATCGCGCCGTCGTCGTCGCCGATCACGTCGTCGGCGCCGGCTTCGAGCGCCACCTCCATCACGCGGTCCTCGTCGGTGCCGGGCGCGAACACCAGTTGCCCGCAGTGGCGGAACTGGAACGCGACCGAGCCTTCGGAGCCCATGTTGCCGCCGTGCTTGCTGAACGCGTGCCGCACCTCGGCGACGGTGCGCACGCGGTTGTCGGTCATGCAGTCGACGATGATCGCCGCGCCGCCGATGCCGTAGCCCTCGTAGCGCACTTCCTCGTAGGCGACGCCCTCGAGCGTGCCCGAGGCCTTGTCGATGTTGTACTTGATGCGGTCGGCCGGCATGTTGGCGGCCTTGGCCTTGTCCACCGCCAGCCGCAGCCGCGGGTTGGCGTTCAGATCAGGCCCGCCCTGGCGCGCGGCGACGGTGATCTCACGGATCACCCGTGTCCAGACCTTGCCGCGCTTCTCGTCCTGGCGGCTCTTGCGATGCTGGATGTTGGCCCACTTGGAATGACCCGCCATACGGTGCTGCGCTTCTCGGATTGCAGCCGGCGATTTTAGCTGCCGGCCCCAGGCGCGCCCCGCGGCGGCGCCGCCCACCGCTGGCGCCGGGTGTGCCGGGCGCCGGGCGCCGGATGCGCACCTATAGACTGCGCGCCATCCCGCCACAACCGTGCACGGAGCATCCCGATGCCCGACCCGATCCTCGTCGCCCGCCATGGCGACATCGAATGCCTGCTGCTGCCGGCGCTGGCCAACCGCCACGGGCTCGTCACCGGCGCCACCGGCACCGGCAAGACGATCACGCTGCAGACGCTGGCCGAGAACTTCTCGAAGATGGGCGTGCCGGTGTTCATGGCCGATGTGAAGGGCGACCTGACCGGCATCAGCCAGCCCGGCAGCATCCCGCCGAAGATGGCGGCGGTGCTGCACGAGCGCGGCATCACCCCGCCCGAGCCCGTCGCCTGCCCGGCCACGCTGTGGGACGTGTTCGCCGACGGGCCCAAGGCGCAGGGCCACCCGGTGCGCGCCACCATCTCCGACATGGGCCCGCTGCTGCTGGCGCGCATGCTGGCGCTGAACGACACCCAGGCCGGCGTTCTCAGCCTGGTGTTCAAGATCGCCGACGACGCCGGCCTGCTGCTGCTGGACCTGAAGGACCTGCGCGCGATGCTGCAGCACGTGGGCGACAACGCCGCGCAGTACAAGACCGAGTACGGCAACGTCAGCGCCGCCAGCATCGGCGCGATCCAGCGCGGGCTGCTGCAGATCGGCGAACAGGGCGGCGACCGCTTCTTCGGCGAGCCGATGCTCGACATCGCCGACTTCATGCAAACGGCCGACGTGAACCGTGCCCCCCAGGCGCCTTCGGCGCCGGCCCCCCAAGGGGGCACATCGGCTCGGGGCGGCCCGTCGCCGATGGGCGTGGTCAACATCCTGGCCGCCGACCAGCTGATGAACGCGCCGCGGCTGTACGCGACCTTCCTGCTGTGGATGCTCAGTGAACTGTTCGAGCGCCTGCCCGAAGTCGGCGACCTGGACAAGCCGAAGCTGGTGTTCTTCTTCGACGAGGCGCACCTGCTGTTCAAGGACGCGCCCGCGGCGCTGGTCGAACGCATCGAACTCGTGGTGCGGCTGGTGCGCAGCAAGGGCGTGGGCGTGTACTTCGTGACGCAGAACCCGCTGGACATCCCCGACACGGTGCTGGCCCAGTTGGGCAACCGCGTGCAGCACGCGCTGCGCGCCTTCACGCCGCGCGACCAGAAGGCGGTCAAGGCGGCCGCCAGCACGATGCGCGCCAACCCGAAGCTGAACATCGAGGCGGCGATCACCGAGCTGGCGGTGGGCGAGGCGCTGGTCAGCTTCCTCGACGAGAAGGGCCGGCCCTGCATCACCGAGCGCGTGTTCGTGATTCCGCCGGGCAGCCGCATCGGGCCGATCACGCCCGACGAGCGCGCCGCGCTGATCAGGAACTCGCTCGTCGCTGGCACCTACGAGCAGGCGGTGGACCGCGAGTCGGCCTACGAGAAGCTCAAGGGCCGCGCCGAAGCCAGCGCCCACGCGGCCGATGCCGTCCAGGCAGGCGGCGCCAAGGGGCAGGCGCCCGCGCAGCCGGGAACCGCGCCGGCGCAGGACGGCGGCATGATGGGCGAGCTCAAGGATCTGCTGTTCGGCAGCACCGGACCGCGCGGCGGCAGGCGCGAAGGCCTGGTCGAGAAGGCGGCGTCGTCGGCGATGCGCAGCGTCGGTTCGGCGGCCGGCCGCGAGCTGTTCCGCGGCGTGCTCGGCGGGCTGTTCGGCGGGTCGAAACGGCGCTGAAGCGCGGGGCCGGCCTGGGCTCGCGGAGGGCCGCGGCCGGATCGGCACCCGCCGCCGCACCCACGGCTGCGGCAGCCGCAGGGCCCGCGGGCGCACCCACAGCTCGGCCCGCTACAAGCCCAGGCCGGCTGCCTTCACCCGCACCGCGTCCGCCGCCTTCAGCCCCGAAGTGGCCGCCGCCTCGATGCAGCCGGCGTTCCAGCGCCCGAGCGTCCAGTCGCCGGCGAGCACCAGGTTGGCCAGCCCCGAGCCGTCGGCCGGCAATCGCGTGGCGGTGCTGCCCGCCACCGACAGCACGTAGCGCTCGGTCGGCTCGACGTTGGCGCGCAGGTACTGCGCCCCGAGCCGCGCCGGGCCCAGCACCTTGTACGGGGCGACCAGCAGCTGCCAGTCGAAGCCGCCGCCGCGCGCGAGGCTCGCCGGCCAGATCGCGCCGGCATTGGCCATCAGCCAGTCTCGCGTCACCGTTGTCGCGGCCGCCTTCGCCGCCGGGTCGTCGTGGGAGGCCGAAGGCGCCCCTTGCAGCAGACGCTCGTCCAGCGGCCCGCACAGGTAGTGCAGGCTGCGCGGCGCGGCTGCCGGATCACCCCACTGCTCGCGCTGCAGTTCGTCGCTGCGGTCGGCCCAGACGTCCAGCGGCTCCGGCCCGGCGTCGATCGGCACCGCGCCATGCGTCCAGCCGAGCTGGTCGAGCGTGCGGTTCATCCACAGTTGCACGCCGACGGTGGGCACCGTGGCCATCGCATCGAACATCGGCCCCCAGCCCGGCACGCGGCCGCGGAAATCGGCGCACAGGCCGCGCACCTCGGCCAGCGACGCACCGAGCACCGCCAGGTCGAAGTCGGCGCCCGCGCGCAGCGTCACTTGCCCGACAGGATTCCAGCCGGTGCGGCATTCGAGGTTCACGCCGCGCAGCGCGTCGCCCTGGTCGAGCTGGGCGTAGAAGGGTTCGCTCGGCCAGCACTCGAGCCGGTCGGGCACCTGGCCGGGAAAGTCGAGCATGAAGGTCGGCGCGTAGTCGGCACCGCCCTTGACAGTGGCCTGGACATCGAAGTGCAGCGCGGCGACCGAGCGCGCGTCGGCCGCCAGCTCGAGGTTGGTCGCGCAGTGGAAGAAGCGGAACTTCACGCCCTGCTGCACCAGCGCGCGGTAGATCGGCGCGATCACCACCTCGCCCATGCCGGCGCGCATCTCGTAGACCACGTAGTCGGCGTAGTCGAGCGCGATGCGCAGCACCGTCGTCAACGCTGCGCCGGCGGCGAAGTCGGCGTTGGCCCACGATACCGCGCCGCCGCGGTAGGCAAAGCACAGGTCGTAGAGCGCGCGCACCGGCGCCGAGCCCAGCGCTTCCTCGCGCGCGCGGTGGCGGCGGAACCAGGCGCGCACGTCCTCGCGGTCGAGCGGGTCGAAGCCGCGGCGCAGCACGTCGTCGCGCAGCATGCCGGCGAGCGCCGTAATCGCCAGGTCGGCCATGATCGCGTCGCGGCGCAGGTCGTCGTCCAGGCCGGTCAGGCTGGTCTTGCCGTCCATCAGCAGATCGCGCAGCGCCTCGACCGGCGCGGCGGCGTCGCCGTCGGGCACGGGGCCGCCGCCGGCCAGCAGCTCGACCCTTGCGGCCACCGCGGCCACCTGTTCGCGGATCGATGCCGCCACCGTCTGAACATCGCCCAGCAGCCGGGCGAGCAGGCCGCGGTACGCAGCGTTGTCGCCGGCGCGCTGCGCGTGGCCGTGCAGCCGGGCTGCACGGTTTTCGATGAAGGCGACGATCGCGCGCAGCCAGCCCAGCACGTTCGCGGCCGTTGACGCGTCGCCCAGCGTGCCGTACTTTCGCGGGAACGTGACCGGCCAGACTTTCCAGCCGCCCACGTCCTCCATGTACGGCGTGTCGGTCTGGCCCTGGAACAAGTCGAGCATGTCGCGCCCCAGCGCCGCGCAGCAGCGCTGCAACAGGCTCCAGGCGTTGTCGTAGCAGCCGAACCAGACGTGCAGCCCATGCTCCTCGATGCGCATGCCCATGCCGGGATTCAGGTTGCGCCCGCTCGCGCCCTTGCCGCCCAGGCGCCAGCCGAGCTGGTAGACCGTCACGTCGAAGCGCGCGGCGGCGCCGGGCTCGCGCAGCAGTTCGGCCGCGGTAGCCAGCGCGGCCATGCCGCCGCCGATGATCGCGACGCGGCAGCGCGGCGGGGTTGAGCTCATGGGCGCGGCTCCTGTGGTTCGAAGCGCGCCGGCGCTGCGGCGCCTTGCCAAGATAGGCAGCGTGCCGCGCACTGTCAATCGCGCACGGCGATGCTGAACCCGTCGGCCGCCGCCGGCTGGCTGCCGCGCCTGCTGCACACCCGGCCGGGCACGCCGCCCGGCGCCGGGCCGGGCGACGCGAGCGCCGCGCGCTTCGACGCCGCCGTGCTGTGGCTCGACGTGTCGGGCTTCACCGCGCTGACCGAGACGCTCGCCGAGCAGGGCCCGGCCGGTGCCGAGCGGCTGTCGGAGCTGCTCAACCAGCGCTTCGGCGCGCTCATCGACGTGGTCGCGCGCCACGGCGGCGACATCACCCATTTCGCCGGCGACGCGCTGTGCGCCGTCTGGCCGCAGTCTACCGGCCTGCCGCTGGCACTGGCGCTGCGCCGCGCCGCTGCGGCCGCGCTCGCGCTGCAGGCGCTGCCCGACGACCCCGGCCGGCGCGAAGGCGAGCCGCCGCTGCGCGTGCGCGCCGGCGTCGCCGCCGGCAGCTGCGCGTGGGCGGCGCTGGGCAGCGATGCCGAAGCCTTCTTCGTCGTCGGCAGCGAACCGCCGGCGGCCGCAGCCGCGGCCGCGGCCGCAGGATCGCCGGGCGAGGTGGTCGTCGCCGCCTCGGCCTGGCCGCTGCTGGCCGGCGCAGCCGCCGCCGGCCTGGCGGGCCCGGGCGGCGACCGGCGGCTGCACGCGCTGGCCGGCGAAGGCGCCGTGCGGCCTGAAATCCACGCGCCTGCCGCCGCGCCGCTGCGCGAAGCCGCCGCGGCGCCGCCGCTCGACGCCGCCGCGCGCTTCCTGCCGCGCGTGCTGCGCGAGCGGCTGGCTTCGTCGGGGGAATGGCTCGCCGAATTCCGGCGCGTGACGGTGCTGTTCGTCGGCTTCGGCGACGGCGACTTCGCCGACCCCGGCGGGTTCGCGGCGGCGCAGCAGCAGGTGCAGGCGCTGCAGGCGGTGGTGGCGCGCTTCGAAGGCACGGTGCATCAACTCGTCGCCGAAGAGCGCGGCGCGACGCTGATCGCCGCCTGGGGGCTGGCGGGCGTGACCCACGAGGACGACGCGCGCCGCGGCGTCGAGGCCGCGCTGGCGCTGCACGCCGCGCTCGGCGGGCTCGGCGTACGCTGCGGCGTGGGCATCAGCACCGGGCGCCTGTTCTGCGGCGTGCGCGGCAGCCCGGTGCGGCGCGAATGGGCGATCGTCGGCGACCGCATGAACCTGGCCGCGCGGCTGATGCGCGCCGCCGGCTGCGGCGTGCTGTGCGACGACGGCACCGCGGCGGCCGCCGCCGCGCGCCGGCAATTCGAGGCGCTGGCGCCGATCGCGCTGAAGGGCAAGGCGCGGCCGGTGGCGGTGTTCAGGCCCCTGGGCACCGCGCCGGCGCGCACCGCCGCGGTCGAGCTGGTCGGCCGCAGCAGCGAGGCGGCGCAGTTCGACGCGTGGCTGCACGCGCTCGGCCAGGGCCGCGGCGGCGCGCGGCTGATCGAAGGCGAAGCCGGCATCGGTAAGTCGGCACTGCTGGCCGAGCTGGCGCGCCGCGCCGCGGCGCAGGGCGTGACCTTGCTGCGCGGCGAAGGCGACGCGGTCGAAAGCGGCACTGCCTATTTCGCGTGGCGCGGCGTGCTGCGCACGCTGCTCGGCGCCGATGCCGGGGCCGCGCCGGACGAGGTCGCGCGCCGCCTCGCCGGCCAGCTCGGCGGCGATGCGGGCGCGGCCGATCGCATCGCGCTGCTCAACGACGTGCTCGCGCTCGGCCTGCCCGAGACCGCCGTGACCGCGGCGATGCAGCCGCAGGGCCGCGCCGACGCGCTGCGCGAGTGGGTCGGCGGCTGGCTCGCACGCGCCGGGCAGCGGCGGCCGCTCTTGGTCGTGCTCGACGACGCGCACTGGCTCGACTCGGCCTCGTGGTCGCTGCTGGGCGCCGTGCAGCAGCGCGCCGGCGCGGTGCTGTTCGTCGCCGCGCTGCGCCCGCTCGGCGATCCGCTGCCGGCGGGTCTGGGGCGGCTGCTCGAAGCCGGCGCCGGGCGGCTCGTGCTCGCGCCGCTGGCGCCGGCCGACGCGCTGCGCCTGGTGTGCGCGCGCCTGGGCGTCGATGCGCTGCCGCGCGTCGCCGAGGCGCTGATCGTCGAGCGCGCGATGGGCAACCCGTTCTTCAGCGAGCAGCTCGCGCTGGCGCTGCGCGACGCCGGCCACCTGGTCGCCGAGGGCGGGCAATGCCGGCTCGCGCAGCCCGACGCCGACCTGGCTGCGCTTGCCGTCCCCGAGACGGTGCAGGGCGTGGTCACCGGCCGCATCGACCGCCTCGGCGGCGCCGAGCAGCTGACGCTGAAGGTGGCCGCGGTGATCGGCCGCAGCTTCGGCGAGCACGTGCTCGGCGCGGTGCACCCGGCGGCGCCGGCACCGCCGGTGCTCGGCGGCCAGCTGCAGCAGCTGCACCGGCTCGACTTCACCCGCCCCGACGCACCGGCGAGCGAGCCGACCCACGAGTTCGTGCACGCGATCACCCAGCAGGTCGCCTACGAGCTGCTGATCTACGCGCAGCGCCGGCAGATGCACGGCGCGGTCGCGCGCTGGTTCGAGCGGCGCTTCGCAGGCGCGCTCGAGGCGCACCTGCCGCTGCTCGCGCACCACTGGTCCCAGGCCGGCGACGCCGAGCGCGCCGTGCACTACCTGGAGCGCTCGGCGGCGCAGGCGCTCGAGCGCTTTGCCAATGCCGAGGTGCTGCGCTTCGTCGCCGAGGCGCGCGCACAGGCGGCGCAGGGCGCGCTGGCCGTCGACGCGCCGCGGCGCGCGCGCTGGTCGTGGTACCAGGGCGAGGCACTGCTCAAGCTCGCGCGCTACGCCGACAGCCGCCGCCACTTCGTCGACGCGCTGCGCCTGCTCGGCCAGGCGGTGCCGGCGTCGCGCGCCGGGCTCGGGTTCAGCCTTGCCGGACAGCTCGTGCAGCAGTGGGGCCACCGGGTGCGCGGCGGTGCGCGCCGCGCAGCCGGCGCGCAGCACGACGAGCTGCGGCTGGCCGCACACCTGCACCAGCGGCTGGCCGAGGTCGGCTACTGGGGCCACGACATCCTGCTGCTGATGCACAGCGCGGCCGCGTCGCTGAACCTGGCCGAACGCGCCGGCGCGTCGCGCCAGCTGCAGCTCGCCTACCACGTGTTCGGCTTCGACGCCGGGCTCGCCGGGTCGGCTGCGCTGTGGCGCCGCTACACCGCGCGCGCGGCGGCGCTCGCGCCCGAGGTCGGCCACACCGAGACCGACGCCTTCGGCGCCCAGCTCGACGCGATCTACTTCAACGCCCAGGCGCGCTGGCGCGAGATGGACGACGCCGCACGCCGCGCCGGCACGCTGTTCGAGCGCATCGGCGAGCGTTTCCGCGGCCAGACCTGCGTGGTGCTGCGCGCCTGGGGCACGCTGCACCGCGGCGAGGCCGAAACCGCGCGCGCGCTGTTCCGCGAGGTGCTGGCGACGGCCGCCGGCGAAGCGCCGACGCAGGTGCTGGCGTGGGGCGTGGCCGGGCTCGTCGCCGTCGAGCTGGCGCAGGGGCGCGCGGCGGCGCCGGCCGACACCGCGCGTCTCGAGGCACTGGTCGCTGAAGGCGTGGACCACAGCGACGCGATCCTGTGCCACGGACTGCTCGCGCTGGCGCAGCAGCGCACCGGCGGCGATGCGGCCGGCCACGCCGCGCGCGCGGCGGCGCTGATCGCCAAGTGGCCGCCGGCGTCGTTCCACACGCTGCTCGGCAGCGCGGCGGTCGTGCAGGTGCGGCGGCTGGCCTGGCAGCGCGCCCGCGACCCTGGCGCCGCGGCCGAATGGGCCCGGGCGCTGCGCGGCTTGGCGCGCTTCGCCGCCGCCTGCCCGGTCGGAGTGCCGTTCGTCTGGCGCGCCCGTGCGGCGCGCGCCGCAGCCGAAGGCGATACGGCACGCGCCGACCGGCAGCGCCGCCGCGCCGCTGCCGAAGCGCAGCGGCTGGGCATTCGGTTGCTGCCCGGCTGGGATTGACGCGCGATCGGCGGGGCGCGGCGCAGGCGGCAGCCGCGACGCAGCGCGCGCTGCCGTTGTGCCCGGCCGCCGCAGCCGCGGCCATCACGCCACCGCGCCGCGCCAGGGCAGCCCGGCCTTCCACAGCAGGCAGTCGGCTTCGATGAAGGGCTTCAAGACCTCGGGCGTGTGCAGCGGCCAGATTGCGCAGGGCGTGGCGGCGACGCCGCTGCGCGCGATCAGCGCGTTGACCGCCCGGCGCGCGGCCTCGTTGGCGGCCTCCATCGTCGCCAGGTTGGTGTTCGTGCGCACGTAGTCGCTGGCCAGCACCAGGTTGGGCACGGCGGTGGCCGCCTCGGGCCGGTACTGCCAGCTGCCGACGAGGTTGACGAACAGCCGGCTGTCGTTGGCGACCATCGTCGGGTCGAAGCGCACGCCCGGGTCGATGAACCAGCGCGGCAGCGCTGCGGGCAGCGGGTTCGGCCCGCTGGCCGGCACGAGACTGCGGCGCAGTTGCGTCCACACGTCGAGCGCCACCTGCTCGGGCCGGCATTGGCGGGCGCTGAGGTTCCGGCCGCCGGACCCGGGGAAACACAGCCCCGGCGTGTCCCAGTCGGAGATGTCGATCGACAGCACGCCGCCCACGTGCCCGTCGCCGAGCCGGGCGAAGTCGACGCCGGGCCAGAACTGGCGCTGCGAGATGCCGGTCAGCGCCCACGGCGAATCGATCAGCGACAGGTGGCCGTGCACCAGCGGCACGTCGGTTCCGGGCAGGTAGAACTGGATGCCCACCATGTCGTAGACGTCGCCGGCGATGCGGCCGATGCCGGCCAGCGCCGGGTCGGCCTGCAGCAGCGCGGGCGTGATCAGCGGCGCGGTGGTCTCGACCGGCAGCGCGCACACGTAATGGTCGGCCTGCCGCTGCTGCACGCTGCCGTCGGCCGCGGCGGCCGCCACGCCGGTGACGCGCCGGCCGTCGCATTCGATCGCCGCGACCGTCCGGCCGAACTCGAAGTGCACGCCGCGGCCCTCGAGGTACGTGCGCCACGGCGTGATCCACACCGGGCTGGTCGGGCCGTCGAGCAGCCGGTCGAGCGGCGTGCTGTGGTCGAACATGCCGTAGAACAGCTGCGTCAACACGACGCCGCCGGCGCGCACGTTGGCCTTGTCGGCGCGCGCCGCGACCAGGCAGCGCGTCAGGCCGTCGACGAAATACTCGTTGAAAGCGGGCGAACGGTTGGCGGCGTCCATGAACGCGAGCCAGCTCTGGTTCTCGAACTCGTGCAGCGCGCGCTCGGGGCAGGCGGTCATCAGCTGCCACACCTTCAGCGCGAAGAAGCCGATGTCGTCGTCGCTCAGGCCGGTGTCGGCGCCGAACAGCGTGCGCAGCACCCGGCGCAGTTCGGGCAACGAGTGCGGCTGGTGCGGCGGCAACTCGATCGGCGGCTTGCCCATGCGCGCCAGCATCTCGAGGCTGGCCGCCGCCAGGTGGTCGGCGACGCTGCCGCCGCCCGCGGCCGGGATGCGCGCCATCGTGTCGATCACGTGGCGGTAGAAGCCCGGAAAGAAGCGAAAGCCGTGTTCGCCGGGCAGCGGCAGCATCGGCGGCTGCGCCGAGCCGGGCACCTCGACGCTGCGCGCCTTGCCGCCGGGCACCTCGCGCTGCTCGAGCACGGTGACCGCAAAGCCGCGCTCGACGAGTTCGTGCGCCGCCGACATCCCGCCGACGCCGCCGCCGAGGATCAAGACCGAGACCGCCATCGTGTGGGCCCTCCTGCGATGCGGCGGGCAGTATCGGGCGGCGGCGGCAGGCTGTCACGCGCGTGCCTGCCGGCCGGCGGCGCGCTGCATGCCGGGTTCGGCGCCGCAGTGCCGAAGCCTGGGCATGGCTGCAGCGCGTGCCCGACGCGGCCGTTGGTTTGCAGCCCGGCGCGCGGCCGCGCGGCTCTTCATCGTCAGCAGCCCGACGGTCAAGGGTTCGCAGCCCCGCGGGCACGGCCCCGCGCTCAGGCGGCCGCGGCGCAGCCGGCGCCGTGCCGACGCCGCTTCGCGCCGCCCGGCGGCGGCCGGTCGCAAGCCGCTGGGCGCTGCGGCCCGGGCGCGGCGACGATGCCGCCCATGGCCCGCCGTCGCGGGCCTGCAAAGGCAACGAGATGGCTTTCGACCTGACGATGATCGGCCAGATCCTGCGTCACACGCCGCTGTGGGTGTGGGCGCTGCTGGTGGCGCTGCTGGCGCTGGGCGCGTCGCAGCTGCGCGCACGCCGCGTGTCGCGCGCCCGGCTGCTGCTGCTGCCCGCCGTGCTGACCGCGCTCGGCCTGCTGTCCACCGCCACCAGCTTCAGGCCGCCGGCTGCGGCGCTGGCGGCCTGGGCGCTGGCCTTCGCCGCCGCCGCCGCATTCGGGCAGCGCCTGCCGCTGCCGCGCGGCGCGCGCTGGGATGCCCGCAGCCGCTCGCTGCAGCTGCCCGGCAGTGCGCTGCCGCTGCTGCTGATCGTCGCCATCTTCACGCTGCGCTATGCCGGCGGCGTGTCGCTGGCGCTGCATCCGCAGTGGAGCGCGTCGCTCGCCGCGGCGCTGCCGATGGCCGCTGCCTACGGCGCGATCGCCGGCACCTTCACCGGCCGTGCGCTCGGCCTGCTGCGCGCGGCGCGCCCCCCGACCCCAGCCGCGGCCGCAGCCGCAACGGCAGAATGAGCCGATGCCCGGCTTGCTGCCCGCCCCGCTGGTCCCGCCCGGGGAAAGGCGCGGGCTGGTCTGGCGGCTGCTGATCGTCTGCGCCGTGGCGGTGGTGACCGCGACCGTCAACTGGGCCACGAAGCCGGCGCAGGCGGCGCCGCGCAGCGGCATCGGCGAGGCGCTGGTCTATTCCTTCGCCATCAGCCTGCTGACCTGGCTGTTCATCGACATCGGGCGCTTCGTGCTGCGCCGCCCGTTGCGCGCCGAGCCGCCCGGCTGGTGGCCGCCGCCGCTGCGCGCCGCGATGCTGCTGGCGCTGGGCATCGCGGCCGGCTATGTGCTGGGCACCGGCCTGGGCGATCTCTACGCGGGCGTGTCGACCTGGTCGCTGCTGCGCGACAACCCCAACCGCTTCACCGGCCTGCTGGTGTCGTCGCTGGCGATCAGCGCGGCCTTCGTCGCCTACTTCTTCCAGCGCGGCCGCAGCGAGGCGCTGGCGCGCCAGGCGCGCGAGGCGCAGCTGCGGCTGCTGCAGTCGCAGCTGGAGCCGCACATGCTGTTCAACACGCTGGCCAACCTGCGCGTGCTGATCGGCATCGACCCGCCGCGCGCGCAGGCCATGCTCGACCGGCTGATCGGCTTCCTGCGCGCCACGCTCGACGCGTCGCGCAGCGACCGCGGCACGCTGGCGGCCGAGTTCGAGCGCAGCGCCGACTACCTGGCGCTGATGCAGGTGCGCATGGGGCCGCGGCTGAGCGTGGCGCTGGATTTGCCCGATGCGCTGCGCAGCGCGGCGGTGCCGCCGCTGCTGCTGCAGCCGCTGGTGGAAAACGCCATCCGCCACGGCCTGGAGCCGCACCTGGCCGGCGGCCGCATCGAGCTCAGCGCGCGCCGCGACGGCGCACAGCTGGTGCTGACGGTGCGCGACGACGGCGCCGGGCTGGGCGGCCGCCCGCAGAGTGGATCGAGGCTGCGTGAGACCAGTACGTCAGTGCGCGACGACGGCGCCGGGCTCGGCAACGCGTCTCCGCCCGGCAGCGGCTTCGGCCTGCAGCAGGTGCGCGAGCGGCTGCGGGCGCTGCACGGCGCGCGCGCCGGCCTGGAGCTGCGTGCGGCCGAAGGCGGCGGCACGCGCGCCGAGATCCGCCTGCCCTGGAGCGAAGCGCCATGAACCTGCCGGCCGCCCCCATCGGTGCCCCCATCGGTGCCCCCATCGGCGCATCCATCGGCGAACCGATCACCGCAGCCACCACCGCGCTGATCGCCGAGGACGAGCCGCTGCTCGCCGCCGCGCTCGAAGCCGATCTGCGCCGGCTGTGGCCGGGCCTGCAGATCGTCGCCCGCGCGGGAGACGGCCACGCGGCGCTGGAGCAGGCACTGGCGCTGCGGCCCACGCTGTGTTTCCTCGACATCCGCATGCCGGGGCTCAGCGGGCTGGAAACGGCGCACGCGCTGGCCGAGGACTGGCCGGCCGCCGGTGCGCCCTTCCCGCTGCTGGTCTTCGTCACCGCCTACGACCAGTACGCGGTCCAGGCCTTCGATGCGCAGGCGGTGGACTACCTGCTCAAGCCGGTGCAGCCGCAGCGGCTGGCGCAGTGCGTGCAGCGGCTGCAGCAGCGCCTGGCGACGCAGGACGAAGGCCCGCAGCGGCTGGAAGCGGCGCTGCAACAATTGCGTGGCCTGCTCGGCGCCGCGCCTGCGGCCGCACCGCTTGCGCCGCTGCAGGTGATCCAGGCGCAGACCGGCCACACCGTGCACCTGGTGCCGGTGGAGGACGTCATCTACTTCGAAGCCGCCGACAAGTACGTGCGCGTCGTCACCGCCGAAGGCGAGCACCTGATCCGCATGCCGCTGCGCGAACTGCTGCCGCGGCTGGACCCGGCGCGCTTCTGGCAGGTGCACCGCGGCACGGTGGTGCAGGCGCGCTGCATCGCGAGCGCGCGCCGCGACGAATCGGGCAAGGCGTTCCTGCAGCTGCGCGGCCGGCCCGAGACCCTGGTCGCCAGCCGGCTGTACGCGCCGCGCTTCAAGGGCATGTAGCGCCGCTTCGCACGGCGCCATCGGCGTCCGGCCGGCGCCGGCGCCGTTTCGTCGCAGCGCGGCACCACGGCGCGCAGGCTCGGCGCAGACTGCCGCCGTCGCCCCACGCCAGCCAGACCCTCGATGAACATTGCCGAACACGACCTGCAAAGCCGCGCGCGCCGGCGCGTGAAGATCCGCAGCGGCTTCTACCTGCATGTGCTGGTGTACGGGCTCGTCAACCTCGGGCTGACGGCCATCAACTGGGTCGTGGGCGGCCGGCCCTGGCACTGGTGGCCGCTGGCCGGCTGGGGGTTGGGCCTGGCAATCCACGGCATCGTCGCCTTCGCCGGCCTGCGCGGCGATGGCTGGCACGAGCGCATGCTCGACCGCGAACTGGGGCGGCTGCGCCGCGAGCAAGGCCCCGAGGCGGACAGCCTGGGGAAAGGCGGCCCATAGGCCCGGCCGATAATGGCCGCATGTCCGCCCCCACCGACGAGCCCGCCCGAAGCGGCAACTTCCTGCGCACCATCATCGAGCGCGACCTCGAAGCCGGCACCTACGCGGGCCGGCGCTTCGCCGGCAGCCCCGGCGACGCCGCGCACCACGCCGCCGGCGCGCCCGACCCGGCGCGCATCCGCACCCGCTTCCCGCCCGAGCCCAACGGCTACCTGCACATCGGCCACGCCAAGAGCATCTGGCTGAACTTCAGCCTCGCGGCCGAATACGGCGGCATCTGCCACCTGCGCTTCGACGACACCAACCCCGAGAAGGAGGAGCAGGAGTACGTCGACGCGATCGTCGAGATGGTGCACTGGCTCGGCTACGACTGGGTGCAGGGCGGCGCCCGCCACCTGTACTTCGCCAGCGACTACTTCGGCTTCATGTACCGCGCCGCCGAGGCGCTGACCGAGGCGGGCCTGGCCTACGTCGATGAACAGAGCGCTGAAGCGATGCGCGCCAGCCGCGGCGACTTCGGCACGCCGGGCACCGACAGCCCGTTCCGCGGCCGCCCGGCGGCCGAGAGCCTGGCACGGCTGCGCGAGATGCGCGCCGGGCTGCACGCCGACGGCGCGATGGTGCTGCGCGCGAAGATCGACATGGCCTCGCCCAACCTCAACCTGCGCGACCCGGCGATCTACCGCATCAAGCGCGCCACCCACCACAACACCGGCGACACCTGGTGCATCTACCCGATGTACACCTTCGCGCACCCGATCGAGGATGCGCTCGAGCGCATCACCCACAGCATCTGCACGCTCGAGTTCGAAGACCAGCGCCCGTTCTACGACTGGGTGCTCGAGCACCTGGCCGACCTCGGGCTGCTGGCAAGGCCGCTGCCGAAGCAGTACGAGTTCGCGCGGCTGAACCTGACCACGATCGTCACCAGCAAGCGCAAGCTGCGCCAACTGGTGGAAGAAGGCGTGGTCGACGGCTGGGACGACCCGCGCATGCCCACGCTCGTGGGCCTGCGCCGGCGCGGCTACACGCCCGACAGCCTGAAGCTGCTGGCCGAGCGCAGCGGCGTCAGCAAGGCGGGCGGCTGGATCGACTACAGCGTGCTCGACATCGCGCTGCGCGACGACCTCGACCCGAAGGCGCCGCGCGCGATGGCGGTGCTCGAGCCGCTGAAGCTCGAGCTGACCAACTGGGACGCCGAGATCGGCGCCGGCCGGCTGCTGCCGTGCACCGCGCCGCGCCTGCAGTCCAGGCCCGAGGCCGGGCAACGCGAGTTCACGCTCGGGCCGCAGGTGTGGATCGAGCGCGACGACTTCGCCGAGAACCCGCCCAAGGGCTACCACCGCCTGAGCCCGCCGCGCACCGATGCCGCCGGCAACGCGCTGCCCGGCAGCCGCGTGCGGCTGAAGTACGGCTACGTGATCGAGTGCACCGGTTTCAGCCGCGACGGCGCCGGCCGCATCACCGCGGTGCAGGCGGTGCTGGTGCCCGACACGCGCAGCGGCACGCCCGGTGCCGACCGGGTCAAGACCAAGGGCGTGCTCACCTGGGTCGCGGCGCACGACGGGCTGCCGGCCGAGCTGCGGCTGTACGAGCGGTTGTTCACCGAGGACCAGCCCGACGCCGGCGAGCGCGACTTTCGCGACTGCCTGAACCCGGCCAGCCGGCGCGTGCTGCAGGGCTTCGTCGAACCGTCGCTGGCCGGCGTGGCCGGTGACCAGAAGTTCCAGTTCGAGCGCCACGGCTACTTCGTCGCCGACCGCGTCGACCACGCGCCCGGGCGCGCGGTGTTCAACCGCATCACCGCGCTGAAGGACAGCTGGGCGAAGCAGCCCTGACGCGAGCGGCCTCGTCTGCGGGCGACGCGGGCCAGGCGCTGCGCCGCAGCAGCCGCTGCGCCTAGGCAGCCGGCCTTCAGCCGAGGCCGGCGACGAGCTGCTTCATCTCGTCGAGCGAGAAGCCGCGCATCGTCTGGGTGCGCACGTTGCCGAGCGCCGCAGTCTTCAGCGCCACCTTCATCACCGCCTCCTCGGGCCCTTCGCTGACGAGCACGAGGTCGCAGGCGCCGGTGGTCCAGTACGCACCCTTGACCGTGACCCCGGCCGCCTCGGCCAGGGCCCGGAAGGCCTCGAAGCGCGTCGGCGAATCCTTGATGTTGCGGGCGCCCTGATCGGTGAAGCTCGCCAAGGTGATGTAGGCAGGCATGTCGTTTCCCTTCGGGCCGCACGGTGCGCGGCCGCCGGCGGCGGTCGGCAGGCGCCGGCGCCGGGCGAGACCGCCATCGCCATCGCCGCCGGGCGGGCCAATCTACGCGGGCGATCGGCGAATGCGTATCCCACGAACGCCGCGCCACAATCGTGGCCCCTGCACCCTCGCCCACCATCGATGAAGACCGGATTCCACGCCGCCGCCGCGCTGCTGCTCGCCACCTCGATCGCCCAGGCGCAGGCCGGCGCCGATGCCGCCGCCGCGGCTGCCCAGGAGCCGGGCGCGGTGGTCACCGCGAGCGGGCTGGTTTATCGCCCGCTGAAGGAAGGCAGCGGCGCGAGCCCGGCCGCCACCGACAAGGTGAAGGTGCACTACCGCGGCACCTTCCCCGACGGCCGCGAATTCGACAGCTCGTACAAGCGCGGCGAACCGGCCGAGTTCCCGCTGAACCGCGTGATCCCCTGCTGGACCGAAGGCGTGCAGCGCATGAAGGTCGGCGGCAAGGCCAAGCTGACCTGCCCGCCGGCCATCGCCTACGGCGAGCGCGGCGCCGGCAGCGCGGTGCCGCCCAACGCGACGCTGCAGTTCGAGGTCGAGCTGCTGGGCATCGCCGGCAAGTAGCACGCGCCGCGGGCCGGCGACGCGCTCAGCCCCAGCGCGTGCGGCTGTCCACCCGCAGGGTCTGCGGCGGCTCGGCGCCGCTCGGGCCGGCCGGCTCGGCCAGCGGGCGCGTCAGCGCGTCCTCGACCACGCGGCCCCACGAGCGGCCTTCCCTGGCGGCGAGTTCGAGCTCGCGCTGCGCCATGCGCCGCTCGAAGCCGTCGCGGCCGCGGTCGGGCAGGCGGTCGAGCGCGCGCTTCGGGTCCTGGCCGAAGTGCAGCGCGGTGCGCTGCACCAACGCCTTGAACATCTGCGACACGCGCGAGGGCGTCACCCGCAGCTGCGCGGCGAGCTGCGCCGGCGTCAGGCCGATGCCGAGGTAGGCGTCGATCACCTGGCGGTCGCGCTCGGGCAATGCGGCGAAGAAGCGCTCGAGCCGGCGCAGCACGATGCCGGTGTCCACGCGCGCCTCGACCTCGTCGTGCGGCGTGGCCGCGTGCTCGTCGAGCCGATCATCGGTTTCGTCGTCGCCCGCAGCCTTGAGCCGGCCCTGCAGCTCGGCCTGCTCCAGGCGCGCGATCTCGTCGATGCCGATCCCGCACAGCTCGGCCAGTTGCGCCAGCCCGGGCTCGCGGCCCTGCGCGCTGCGCAGCCGCTCGCGTGCAATCTGCACCGCCTTGAGCTTGCGCCGCTGGCCGCGGCCGAGGTGATCCATCTGGCGCAGCTCGTCGAGCATCGCACCCTTGACGCGGGCGCGCGCATAGCGCACGAAGGCTTCGTCGGCTTCGGGCGTGTCGCGGCTGCCTTCCCACTGGAAGCCGATCGCCGCCTGCGCCACGGCGATCAGCCCGACCTGGATCAGGTCGGCCTTCTCGACGTTGGACGGCAAGTGGCGCGCCAGCGCCTGCGCCTGGCGCCGAACCCACGATTCGTTCCGGGCGATCAGCGCCGACGGCACGTCCTGCAGCGAAGACATGCCGGCATGCTAGGCGCGCTTCGGCCGGCTCAGCCGCTGCAAAGCGCGGCGAAGTCGCGGCTAGTTCACGCTCGGCGGCGCCGCGGTCGCCCGGCCGCGCAGGCGCGACAGCAGCGACACGCCCATGAACACCATCGCGCCGGCCGCCACGCCGGTCGCGAGGTCGGCCAGCAGCGGCACCAGCAACCCGGCGCCGCCGACGTGCCCGGCCAGCGCCTGCACCGCATGGTGCAGCGCCGGCAGCCCGTGGCCGAGGATGCCGCCGCCCACCAGGAACATCGCCGCGGTTCCGGCCACCGACAACGCCTTCATCAGCCACGGCGCGGCACGCACGATGCCGCGGCCCAGCGCCTGCGCGGCCGCGGCGTCGCGCCGCGCCAGCCAGGCACCGGCGTCGTCGAGCTTGACGATGCCCGCGACCAGCCCGTACACGCCCACCGTCATCAACAACGCGATGCCCACCAGCACCGACACCTGCTGCATGAAGGGCGCCGCGGCCACCGTGCCGAGGGTGATCGCGATGATCTCGGCCGAGAGCACGAAGTCGGTGCGCACCGCACCCTTGATCTTGCTGCGCTCGAGCGCGGCCACGTCGGCCGCCGGCTCGGCCAGCGCGTCGATGCGGGCCTGGTGCGCGTGGCTCGCGGCTTCGGCGTCGCGCGGGCGATGGCTGCGGTGCGCCAGCTTCTCGAAGCCCTCGAAGCACAGGAAGGCCCCGCCGATCATCAGCAGCGGCGTCACCGCCCACGGCGCGAAGGCGCTGATCGCCAGCGCCGCCGGCACCAGGATCGCCTTGTTCAGCAGCGAGCCGCGCGCCACCGCCCACACCACCGGCAGCTCGCGCGCCGCGGCCACGCCGCTGACCTGCTGCGCGTTGAGCGCCAGGTCGTCGCCGAGCACGCCGGCGGTCTTCTTGGTCGCCGCCTTGGTCAGCAGCGCGACATCGTCCAGCACGCTGGCGATGTCGTCGATCAGCGCCAGCAGGCTGGCGGCGGCCATCGCGGCAGCTCCTCCTCGTCAGCCGCGGCCGCGGTCGCGCAGGTAGCGCTGCTGCAAGGCCTGGGTTTCGGGGTCGTGGAAAGCCGCCAGCAACGCATCGGCATCGACTTCGCTGCCGGCGGTGGGCGACAGCGCCTCGGCCGCCTGCGCGAAGCGCTGCTTGGTCGCGCGCAGCGCCTGCAGCGGCAACCCGGCCAGGCGCTCGGCCCAGGCCTGCCCTTGCGTCATCAACGCGGCCGCCGGCACCACCCGGTTGACCATGCGCCAGGCCAGCGCCTGCGCGGCGCCGAAGGGCCGGCAGTCGAGCACCAGCTCCAGCGCCACCGCCGGCCCCACCAGCCGCATCAGCAGGGGCACGCCGCCCCAGCCCAGCGGGATGCCCAGCGCCATCTCGGGGATCGAGAAGACAGCGTCGTCGGCCGCCAGCCGCAGGTCGCACCGGCCGGCCAGCACCACGCCGCCGCCCACGCAGTGGCCGTGCACGCAGGCGATCGTGATCGCCGGGATCGCGGCCCAGGCCTGCGCCATGCGCCGGCCGAGGTCGGTGGTGTCGCGGTCGATCTGGGCATCGGCTGCACGCATCGCATCGAGGTCGAAGCCGGCGCAGAAAGCGCGGCCGGCGCCGCCGAGCACCACGATGCGCAACTGCGGCTGCGCCGCGAGCCACGTGCTCGCCGCGATCAGCTCATGCAGCAGCGCCGGCGACAGCGCGTTCAGCCGATCGGGCCGGTTCAGCGTGACCCGGGCGATGCGGCTGTCGCCAGCCAGTTGCAGATGCTCGAAGGCGGGCGGCGGCGATGCGTGGGTCTGGGCGGCAGTCATGCCGGGCATGATAGGTGCAGCGGCAACCACGCCGACCGGCGCCGCGCGGCCCGGCGCGATCGGCAGCAGCCGCTGCCGCGCGCGCCCGCACCGCCGCGGGGGATGCCAGCGCCGCCCGCCGGCATGCGGCCTGCCGCCGCGCAGCTACAGCTCGACCAGCCGGTCGCGCCCGCCGGCCTTGGCCGCGTACAGCGCGCGGTCGGCACGGGCCAGCGCATCGCGCAGCGGCTCGTCCGGCCGCCAGGCGGTCAGCCCGGCGGAGAAGCTCACGCGCAGCTGCGCCTGGCCGCCCCAGGCATCGGCGCTCGCGAGCACGCGGCGCAGCCGCTCGAAGCCTTGCCGCGCCTCTTGCGGCGTGGTCCCGGGCAGCATCGCCAGAAATTCCTCGCCGCCCCAGCGGGCCAGCAGGTCGGTGTCGCGCATCGCCGCGGCCGCGTGCTGCGCGAAGCGGCGCAGCACCTCGTCGCCGGCGGCGTGGCCGTGGCGATCGTTGATGCGCTTGAAATGGTCGATGTCCACCAGGCACAGGCAGGGCCCGCTGCCGCTGCGCAGCGCGCGCCGGTGCTCGGCCAGCGCCAGCTCTTCCATGTGGCGGCGGTTGTGCAGGCCGGTCAGGTCGTCGCGCGTGGCGAGCATGCGGATCCGGGCCAGCGCATCCTGCAACTCGGCCTTCTGCGCCCGCAGCCGCGTGCGCATCGCCGACAGCTCGCCCGCCAGCAGCGACACCACCGGCAGCACCACCGCGGCAAAGGCGAAGTGGATGCGCTCGATCGTCGGGTCGAAGACCTGCGGCGCGCTGCGCGCGCCGGCGAGCATCGCCCCGCCCAGCACCGCCACCGCGAGCCAGCCGACCGCGCGCGACTGGCGCGCGCTGAGCGTGAACGCGGCAAAGACCAGCATCAGCGCGACCAGCATCAGCACCATGCCGCGCAGCGGCGGGTTGATCAGGTAGGCCGCGGCCAGCACGCCGATCGCGTACACCATCTGCGGCAGCGACAGCGCCGGGTCGGCCGATCCCAGACCGATGCCGCTGCGCACCAACAGATAGAACCCGAACAGCCCCGGGGCCAGGCACAGGATCAGCCACTCGGCCCCGACCGGGTCGGCCAGGCCGATGCGCGCGGCCCACCACTGGCCGGCCGCCGCCAGCCAGTACACGACCGACGCTACCAGCGTGCGGCGCAGGCCGGCGCGGCGCCGGCAGTCGGCGCCGAACAGCCAGGCTTCGGCTCGGTGCGGCAGGGCGAGTTGCATCGCGGCAGGCGGGAGCGGGCCCTTCGAGGGCCACGGGTCAACGGGTTGTCGGCCACTACCGGCCACGCTGAAGGCGCCGGCGGCGGGCATCGGTCACGCCGAGCCGCACCGGGCAAGCTGCCGGGCAGGCCGGCGCTGCCGGCGGCGGGGCCCGTGCCCGCGGCGGCGCGATCGCCGCGGGCGGCGCAACCGTCGTCGGACCCGCTCGGGCTAGTGCAGTGTTCCACGCTATGCAGCACACTAAACTGCGCCTTTGCCGCCCTGGCGTCGTTGCAAATCCTCGCGATGCCACTGGGCATCGCTGCGGTTTGCGCCTAGCCAGGACGACAAATCCATCGGTTTTCTTAAGTGCTGCACAGGGTAGAACACTGCACTAGCGAAACACGGGCGGCACCGGCAGCAGATGCTCGGCCCGGTCGCCCGGTGCCGCGGCGCCGTCGCCATCCATGCCGGCATCGCCCATATCGCCGTTCTCGCCGTTCCCGCCGCTCTCGCCGTCCGCACCGTTGTTGGCGCTGTCGCCGATCTCGCCGTCGTCGCCGAGCAGGAAGCCGCCGCTCTGGTGCGCCCACAGCCGCGCATACAGCCCGCCCCGGGCGAGCAGGCTGCGGTGGTCGCCCATCTCGACGATGCGGCCGCGGTCGAGCACCACCAGCCGGTCCATCGCCGCGATCGTCGACAGCCGGTGCGCGATCGCGACCACGGTCTTGCCCTCCATCAGCCGGTACAGGCTGGCCTGGATCGCCGCCTCGACCTCGCTGTCGAGCGCGCTCGTGGCCTCGTCCAGCAGCAGGATCGGCGCGTCCTTGAGCATCACGCGCGCGATCGCAATCCGCTGGCGCTGGCCGCCGGAGAGCTTGACGCCGCGCTCGCCCACGTGCGCGTCGTAGCCGCGCCGGCCCTTCGGATCGGCCAGCCCGGCGATGAAGTCGTGCGCCTCGGCACGCCGTGCGGCGGCGACCAGCTGCGCCTCGGTCGCGTCGGGGCGGCCGTACAGGATGTTGTCGCGCACCGAGCGGTGCAGCAGCGAGGTGTCCTGCGTGACCATGCCGATCTGCGCGCGCAACGAATCCTGGGTGACGCCGGCGATGTCCTGGCCGTCGATCAGGATGCGGCCCGACTCCAGGTCGTAGAAGCGCAGCAGCAGGTTGACGATCGTGCTCTTGCCCGCGCCCGAGCGGCCGACCAGGCCGATCTTCTCGCCCGGGCGCACCTGCAGCGTCAGGCCGTCCACCACCCGCGGCGCATCGCCGCCGTAGCGGAAACCCACCGCCTCGAAGCGCAGTTCGCCCCGCGCCACCTGCAGCGGCACGGCACCGGCGCGGTCGACCACCGCCTGCGGCCGCGACAGCGTGCCGATGCCGTCCTGCACCGTGCCGACCTGCTCGAACAGGTTGGCCATCTCCCACATCACCCAGTGCGAGATGCCGTTCAGGCGCAGCGCCATCGCGGTGGCCGCCGCGACCGCGCCCACGCCCACCTGGCCGTGCGTCCACAGCCACAGCGTCGCGCCCGCGGTGGCGCCGATCAGCGCGATGCCGAGCGCGTGGTTGACGATCTCGAAGCCGCTGACCAGCCGCATCTGTGCGTAGACGGTGGCGAGGAACTCGCGCATCGCGCCGCGCGCGTAGGCCGCCTCGCGCCCGGCGTGCGAGAACAGCTTGACGGTGGCGATGTTGGTGTAGGCGTCGGCGATGCGCCCGGTCATCAGCGAGCGCGCATCGGCCTGCGCCTGCGCGGTGCGCGCCAGCCGCGGCACGAAGAAGCGCAGCGCCGCCAGGTACAGCGCCACCCAGCCGACGAAGGGCAGCAGCAGCCAGGCGTCGAAGCCGCCGACGACCGCGACCATCGTGACGAAGTAGATCGTCACGAACACCAGGATGTCGGCGACGATCATCCACACGTCGCGCACTGCCAGCGCGGTCTGCATCAGCTTGGTCGCGATCCGGCCGGCGAACTCGTCCTGGTAGAAGTGCAGGCTCTGCGCGAGCAGCAGGCGGTGGAAGTTCCAGCGCAGCCGCATCGGGAAGTTGCCGGCCATCGCCTGGTGCTTGAGCATCGTCTGCACCGCCACCAGCGCGACGCTGCCCAGCAGCACCGCGGCCAGCAGCGCCAGCGTGCGGCCGTGCTCGGCCCACAGCCGCGCCGGCTGCACCGGCCCGAGCCAGTCGACGATGCGGCCGAGCATCGCGAACAGCAGCGCCTCGAACACGCCGATCGCCGCGGTGCACAGCGTCATCAGCACGATGAAGCGGCGCGAGCCCCGGCTGCAGGCCCACACGAAAGGCCAGAAGCCGCGCGGCGGCCGCGGCGGCGCCTGCGGCGGAAAGGCCTCGACCCGCGATTCGAACCACGCGAACATGCCGGCGAGCGTAGCCGATCGCGCCGCACGGCCGCCGATCGTGCAAAATCCGCCCCCCGACTGGCGCCGCCCGGGTTGCCCAAGCGGCCGCAGCAGCGGCCAGCGGCAGCGTGGTGGCGCCCGGGCCGTCCGCGCATTAGTTGGCGGGCGGCGCAGCCGCACCGATGGCATGATCGCGTGTGCCTTGGGGATGGCCGCCAACGGAGGAGCCGCTCACCATTCCATGCCACTCGGGCGCAGCAGGGCCGTCGTCGGCCGCGGTGACCGCAGCGCGCGCGTCCGATGGATGCGGCGCCGTCGCGACCTCGGCGGCGGGTTCCGATCGAGCCTGGTGGATGTCTGCACGATGAATCACGTTGTACCGATCAATGCCCGGGCCGCTCGGCCGGGTACCCGCGATCCGGACGAACTCCAGCTGCCGATGCCGGGGCTGTACGCCGATCTCGAACTGGGCGCCGCTTCCATGCACCTGCCCGACGACTTCCACAACCAGCCCGCGCTCGTCCAGCTGAAGCTGCTCGCCGAGTGGCAGCGTGCGCTTGCGCGCTATCGTCACGGGGCCCTGCAGCAGTTCGCACTGGAGCTGACGCGCGGCGCCGGCGGGATGGGCGAGGCCGAGCGCCTCGCGCTGCTGCGCACGACCTGCGAATCGCTGCGCATCGAGCTGCCGGCCGGCTGCGGCTCGCCACCCGCGCACGCATGACCGACCCGACCGCCGCCGACCGGCAGCCGCCGAAGGCCGGCGGGCTGCGGGCGCGCCTGGGCGAACGGTTGCGCACCGAGGTCGACAGCGGCCTGCTGCCGGCAGTCCGCGACGAGCAGTTGAACATGGTGCTCGGCCACACCCGGCTGGGCACGATCGTCGCGACCGTGTTCGCGGTCTACCTCGCGGTCGAGCTGCGCGGCGTCGCGCTGCCGGCCTGGATGATCGACGTCTGGCTGGTCGCCAAGCTCGTCGTCGTCGGCGCACGGATCGGGCTGAGCCTGCGCTACGACCGCCTGGGCCGGCCGGGCGGCGAAACCTGGCGCAACACCACCGATGCCTGGCTGCTGGCCGACGGCGCGGTCTGGGGTGCAGCCGGGTGGCTGCTGATGGCGTCGGCGATCCCGCTGGCTTCGCTGGTCGGCGCCGTGATGGCCTGTGTGTCCTGCGTCGCGACCTTCGGGCTGCAGCACAGCAAGCGTTCGACGGCGGCCTACGTGGTGCCGATCCTGGGCCTGACCGCGCTCGGCCTGTTCCTGCGCGGCGACGAGTTCGGCTCCTTCGGCGGCCCCGGCGTGCTGATGCTGCTCGGGCTGCTGCTGGCCACCGCCGCCGCGTCCGAACGCCGGCTGGTCGACGGCCTGCTGCTGCGGCTGCGCGCCGAGGCGCTCACCGCCGAGAAGGACGACGCGCTGAAGCTGGCGATGCGCGAGAGCTCCGCCAAGACCCAGTTCCTCGGCAACATCAGCCATGAATTGCGCACCCCGCTGCACGGCATCCTGGGGGTGGCGCGGCTGCTGCACCTCGAGGCGCGCGACGCCGGGGTCGCGCGCCGCGTCGAGCTGATCGAATCCTCGGGCTCGCACCTGCTCAGGCTGATCAACGACCTGCTCGATGTCGCGCGGCTGGACGCCGGCCGCTTCTCGATTCGCAGCGAGCGTTTCGACCTGGCGGGGCTGACCCGGACCCTGGGGGACGTCTACGCGGTACGCGCCGGCGACAAGGGCCTGGGCTTCAGCGCGCAATTGCACTTCGACGGGCCCTGCTGGGTGCAGGGCGATCCGGCACGCGTGCGCCAGGTGCTGCACAACCTGCTGGGCAACGCCGTCAAGTTCACGCAGCGCGGATCGGTTTCGCTGACGGCGAGCCGCGACGCGGCCACCGGAGTCGTCAGCGTCGAAGTCCAGGACACCGGCCCGGGCATCGCACCGGCCGACCTCGCAGGCGTGTTCGACGCCTTCCGGCAATCCGGCGCCCACGAGGGCCGGTCGCTCGAGGGCACGGGGCTGGGCCTGTTCATCGCGCGCGACATCGCGCAGGCGATGGGCGGCGACCTGAGCCTGCGCAGCGCGGTCGGCGTCGGCACGCTGGCGTCGTTCACCGCCCGTCTGCCGGATGCGGTCGACATCGGCTGCGCGGACGCCGACAGCCCCGGCGCCGAGCCCGCCGGCAGCGGCGTGCGGGTGCTGATCGCCGAGGACGACGACGTCAATGCGGTGATCGCCACCGCCTACCTCGAGCACCTGGGCGTGCAGGCCGAGCGGGTGCGCGACGGCGCGCAGGCGGTGCGCCATGCGTTGCGCGACCTGAACCGCCCGGACCTGGTGCTGATGGATTGCCGCATGGCCACCATGGACGGCCTGTCGGCGACGCGCGAGATCCGGGTGCAGGAGCACGCACTCGGGCTGCCGCGGCTGCCGGTGATCGCCCTGACCGCGACCAGCAGCGAGGTCAGCCGCGAACAGTGCCACGAAGCCGGCATGGACGACTTCCTCGGCAAGCCCTATACGCAGGAAGAGCTGAGCCGCGTGCTGCACCGCTGGGCGCCGCAGCACGCGCCGCTGGCGGCAGCCTAGCCGGCACCCACCGGATTCAGCGCCAGCATCGGCTGGCCGCGCAACGCCACCGGCCGCGGCGCCGCCGGTGCCGGCAGCGGCGGCAGCACGCGCAGATCGTCGTGCCGGGTGCCGACCATGAAGGTGTACAGCGGATGGCGCCCTTGTGCCCACATCCGCTCGGCACCCGCCACGTCGAAGCACAGGATCCGGTGCGGCAGCCCTCCGGTGTGGGCCAGCGGCATCAGCGCGCCGCCCTCGAAGACGTCGCCGAATCCGAGCCGGCGGTAGTTGCGGATCAGCGACTCCTTGCGCGCGCCGATCACCATCGCCTGCACGCGGTGGGCCATGCAGAACAGGTAGCTCGCCTTCATCAGGCACAGCTTGGTCAGCGGATCGGCCCCGACCCGCACCGCCAGCCGGGTGACCTCGGCACGGCGCACGCCGGCAAGCCTGGGCGGCAGCCGCACGCTGTGCTCGATCATCAGCGGGCCGTGCTCGCTGGTCTGGATGCGCATCGTGCCCGTGGCCTGGCCGCTGGCCTTGTCGCGGCACAGGAACACGGTGGTGTCGGCGTGGCGATCGATGTCGTCCGGCGCCGCCAACTGCTCGCCCATCTCAGGCAGGTGGTGCCCGTAGGCCTGGGCGCGCACCGCACAGGCTTCGAGCAGTTCCTGCTGCGACGACACCGGAAAGAGCGAAAACTCCAGCGCACTGCTGTTCATCACGCAGTCCCAACGATCTGGTTCTTGGCCGCCCGGTCGCCTTGCGGTGCCGGATCTTGTTTGCAAGCATATGTCACCGGTGTAAGCGAATGACATCAGCGTAAACCACAGGTACGCCACAGATGCGGGTGCGATCAGCCGGGCCGGCGCGGGCGCCGCGGGCGCCTGGAAGCGGTGCCGGCAAGGCCTGGCCGAGGCGGCAGCCCGGTGTGCTGGGTTAGGATCCAGCCGGGCGCCGCCTGCGGCGATCCGGCGCAGGCGGGCCGGCGCGCCGCCGATGCCGGCTGGAAGGCCGGCACCAGATGCTGCCGGCCGCTGCCGATCAGGTCGGCGCGGCCCATCTGCACGAGCGCCTCGCGCAGCAGCGGCCAGTTGGCCGGGTCGTGCCAGCGCAGGAAGGCCTTGTGCAGCCGGCGGCGGCGCTCGCCGCGCACCACGTCCACCGGCTCGGCGCGATCGTCGCGGTGGATGCCGGCCAGCGGGTTCAGCCCGGTGTGGTACATCGCAGTGGCGGTGGCCATCGGGCTCGGGTAGAAGGCCTGCACCTGGTCGGCACGGAAACCGTTGCGCTTGAGCCACAACGCCAGCTGCATCATGTCTTCGTCGCTCGTGCCCGGGTGCGCGGCGATGAAGTACGGGATCAGGTACTGCTGCTTGCCGGCGGACGCGCTGGCCTGGTCGAACAGCTGCTTGAAGCGGTCGTAGGTGCCGATGCCCGGCTTCATCATCTTGGACAGCGGGCCGGCTTCGGTGTGCTCGGGCGCGATCTTCAGGTAGCCGCCCACATGGTGCGCGACCAGCTCCTGCACGTATTCGGGCGATCGCACCGCCAGGTCGTAGCGCAGGCCCGAGCCGATCAGCACCTTCTTCACGCCCGGCAGTGCGCGTGCGCGGCGGTACAGCCCGATCAGCGGCGCGTGGTCGGTGTGCAGGTTGCGGCAGATGTCGGGATAGACGCAACTCGGCTTGCGGCACGCGGCCTCGATCTCGCGGCTCTTGCAGCCCAGGCGCCACATGTTGGCGGTGGGGCCGCCGAGGTCGCTGACGACGCCGGTGAAGCCCGCGGTCTTGTCGCGGATCGCCTCGATCTCCTGCAGGATCGACGCCTCGCTGCGGCTCTGGATGATCCGGCCCTCGTGCTCGGTGATCGAGCAGAAGGTGCAGCCGCCGAAGCAGCCGCGCATGATGTTCACGCTGAAGCGGATCACCTCCCAGGCGGGGATCTTGGTCGGGCCGTCGTGGCGCCCTTGCGCATCGGCATAGGCCGGGTGCGGCGAGCGCGCGTAGGGCAGCCCGAAGATCCAGTCCATCTCGGCGGTGGTCAGCGGGACCGGCGGCGGGTTGATCCAGACTTCGCGCGCGCCCGGGCCGCTGCCGTAGCGCTGCACCAGCGCGCGCGCATTGCCCGGGTTGGTCTCGAGGTGCAGCACGCGGCTGGCGTGCGCGTACAGCACCGGGTCGGCGCGCACCTGCTCGAAGGCCGGCAGGCGGATCACGGTGCGGTCGCGCGGCGGCAGCATCGGCGCCGCTGCCCGGCGCGAAGGCGGCATCGCGACCACCGCGGCACAGCCGGGCACCGCGTCGCCGCCGGACGGTGCACCACTGCCGGGTGCCGCCGGCCCCGGCTCGCTGCGGTACGGGCTGATGTGCGCGTCGACCCGGCCCGGCCGGTCGACTTCGGTCGAATCGAGCTCGAACCAGCCGGCCGCGCCGGGGTCGGCCGCGCGGCGGATGAAGGCGGTGCCGCGCACGTCGGTGATCGAGGCCACCGGCTCGCGCCGGCCGAGGCGGTGGGCGATCTCGACGATCGCGCGCTCGGCGTTGCCGAACAGCAGCAGGTCGGCCTTGGCGTCGACCAGGATCGAGCGCCGCACCTTGTCCTGCCAGTAGTCGTAGTGCGCGATCCGGCGCAGCGACGCCTCGATGCCGCCGATCACCACCGGCACGTCGGGCCAGGCCTCCTTGCAGCGGTTGGCATAGACCAGGCAGGCGCGGTCGGGCCGCCGGCCGCCCTGCCCGCCCGGGGTGTAGGCGTCGTCGCTGCGGATCTTCCGCTCGGCGGTGTAGCGGTTGATCATCGAATCCATGTTGCCGGCGGTCACGCCGAAGAACAGCTTCGGCCGGCCCAGCACCTTGAAGCCTTCGGCGCTGAGCCAGTCGGGCTGGGCGATGATGCCCACCCGGAAGCCCTGCGCCTCGAGCACGCGGCCGATCACCGCCATGCCGAAGCTCGGGTGGTCGATGTAGGCGTCGCCGGTGACCAGGATCACGTCGCACGCATCCCAGCCGAGCGCCTCCATCTCGGCACGGCTCATCGGCAGCATCGGCGCGGTGCCGAAACGCTTGGCCCAGTACGGCCGCCAGCTCGTCAACGGCTTGGCGGCCGGCGGCACGGCGGCATGGGCGGGGGTGTGGATCGCGGACATCGAGGAATGCGGCAAGACGGCAAGGCGGCAACGGCGCGATTGTCGGGCCGGACGTCGGCAGCGCGGCCCTTCAGCGCCGCGCCGCTGCCACGCCGCTGCCACGCCGCTGCCTGTGGCGACGGCCCCACACAACGCAGGTCCGGATCCGGGCTTAGGGTTTGGCGCCTAGGGTAAACCCTTAAACTTCAGCGCAATCCTCAAACAGACCTGCATAGGTTGCACTCATGACCACGCTGTTCGCCCTGTTCCGTGCCCTGTTCCAGCGCTCGCCGCACGACCCCTCGACGCGCGAAGAGGCCTATCTCGCGCAGGCCGTCGACATGTGCGATCTCGAGCGCCGCATCCGCGACATCGAGCACGGCCGCTCCGGCCTGGCGTCGACCACGCCGCTCGGCGTGTTCGGCTACTAGGAAGCTCGCCAACCGCGACCCCAGCTTCAAGCCCCGGGGTCGGGCGCGCACGATCGCGAACTACTGACCCCGCGCGGCGGCGGCGCCTACAGCCCGCTGCGCGTGACGAAGCCGCTCACCGCGCGCAGCAGCCACTTGGGCGTGGCGCGCGCGGTCAGCACGGCGGCCAGGTTGACCGCGCCGGGCACCACGATCACGTCGCCGCGCAGGCAGGCGCGCACGCCTTCGGCCGCCACCGCGTCGGCGTCGCCGACCAGGAAGCGCGGAATCTGGCCCAGCTTGGCGTTGGCGTCGGTGGCGTGGGCCACCATCGGCGTGGCCGTGATCCCTGGGCACAGCGCGGTCACGGTGACGCCGCTGCCCTTGAGTTCCTCCGACAGCGACTCGGTCAGCGACAGCACGTAGGCCTTGGTCGCCGCATAGGTGGCCAGCATCGGCACCGGCTGGAAGGCGGCGATCGACGCGACGTTCAGCACCCGGCCGAAGCCGCGCTCGCGCATGCCCGGCACGAACGCGGCGAGCATCGCGGTCAGCGCCGATACGTTCAGGTCGATCAGCTGCTGGTGCCGCTCGGGCGCGATCTCGCAGAACGGCGCCTGCTCCAGCACGCCGGCGTTGTTGACCAGCACCTCGACCGCGACGCGCTTGCGCTTCAGCGCCGCCGCCAGCGCCGCCGCCGCGCCCGGCTGCGTCAGGTCGGCCGGCTGCACCCGCACCGTCACGGCGTGACGCGCCTCGAGCTCGGCTGCCAGCTCGCGCAGCTTGCCGGCGTTGCGCGCCACCAGCACCAGTGCATGTCCGTCGCGCGCGAAGCGACGCGCGATCGCCTCGCCGATGCCCGACGAAGCGCCGGTCACGAGCACGGTGTGCGGGGTCTTGGGTTTGCGGCTGGCCATGGTGCGCGTCTCCTCGATGCAGATCGCGGGATTGTCGGCGCTGGCGGGTGCGGCGCTATGCTCGGCGCGACCCGGCCTCGAGGCCTGCTTCGGAGGAAGCCGACGATGACGAACCCCGCCAACCCCGCCGCCGCGATCCAGCGACGGCTGCAAGGCCTGTTCCCCGATCTGATGGGCCTCGAGCTGACCGACGTCACGCCCGAGAAGGTGACGGCCACGATGACGGTGCGCCCCGACCTGTGCACCGTCGGCGGCATCCTGCACGGCGGCGCGGTGATGGCCTTCGCCGACACGCTCGGCGCGGTCGGCACCGTCGTCAACCTGCCCGAGGGCAAGGGCACGACGACGATCGAGTCGAGCACCAAGTTCATCGGCGCGGCCAAGGCCGGCACCACCGTCACCGGCGAGAGCGTGGCGCTGCACCGCGGCCGGACCACGATGGTCTGGCAGACCTCGATCCGCAGCCCCGAGGGCAGGCTCTGCGCGGTCGTCACCCAGACCCAGCTGGTGCTCGGCTGATGGCGCCGCCGCGCCGCGCCGCGGCCTGCGGCAGCTGGGCCTCGCCGCTGAGTGCCGAGCGCGCGGTGGCCGCGGCGGTCGGCCTGTCCGACGTGAGCTTCGACGGCACGCGCCTGCTGTGGCAGGAGCTGCGTCCGGCCGAGCAGGGCCGCAGCGTCGTCGTCGGCTGCACCGCGGGCGCAGCGCCGGCCGATCTGACGCCGCCGCCCTTCAGCGCGCGCACCCGCGTGCACGAATACGGCGGCCGCGCCTATCTGTTGGCCGGCGGCGTGCTGTTCTTCAGCCACGACGCCGACCAGCGCCTGTACCGCGCCGATGCCGGCGCTGCGCCGCGGCCGATCACGCCGGCAGCCGCGCTGCGCTACGGCGACCTGTGCCTCGACGCGCGCCACGCCCGGCTGTACGCGGTGCGCGAGGACCATCGCGCCGGCGGCGAGCCGAAGAACCAGCTGGTGCTGATCGACGCGGGCGGCGACGCCGACGGCGGCCGCGTGGTCGCGGATGGGTCCGACTTCGTCGCCGCGCCGCGGCTGAGCCCCGACGGCCGCCGGCTCGCCTGGCTGCAATGGAACCACCCCGACATGCCGTGGGACGCCTGCGAGCTGTGGCTGGCCGAGGTGCAGGGCGACGGCAGACTTGGCGGCGCGCGCCGCGTCGCCGGCGGCGGCGACGAGTCGGTGCAGCAGCCGCTGTGGTCGCCCGACGGCCGCCTGCACTACGTCAGCGACGCCGGCGGCTGGTGGAACCTGTACCGCCAGCACGACGGCCGCGCCGAGGTGCTGTGCCCGATGGCGGCCGAGTTCGGCGAAGCCTTCTGGAACCTCGGCCTGGCGACCTACGGCTTCGCGTCGGCCGGCGAGATCGTGTGCGTGGTCACGCGCGACGGCCGTTCGCGGCTGGCACGGCTGCCGAGCGGCGGCGGCACGCCGGCGACCATCGAGCTGCCGTTCAGCAGTTTCGGCAGCGTCGCCGCCGCCGACGGCCAGGTGCTGTTCACCGCCGCGTCGCCGCTGCAGGCGAACGCGGTGGTGCGGCTCGACCTGGCCGACGGCCGCTTCGACGTGCTGCGCCAGGGCAGCGCGATCGACATCGACGCCGGCGACACCTCGGTGGCCGAGGCGCTGCGCTTCCGCACCACCGGCGGGGGCGACGCGCACGGCTTCTACTACGCACCGAAGAACCGCGCCTTCGAACCGCTGCCGGGCGAGCGGCCGCCGCTGATCGTGATCGGCCACGGCGGCCCGACCAGCCGCGCGCTCGACGCCTACCGGCCCGCCGTCCAGTACTGGACCAGCCGCGGCTTCGCGGTGCTCGACGTCAATTACCGCGGCTCGACCGGCTTCGGCCGCCCCTACCGCAGCCAGCTCGAAGGCCAGTGGGGCATCGCCGACGTCGACGACTGCGTCGCCGGCGCGCAGCACCTGGTCGCGCGCGGCGACGTCGACGGGCAGCGGCTGATCATCCGCGGCAGCAGCGCGGGCGGCTTCACCACGCTGGCCGCCCTCGCCTTCCGCGACACCTTCGCCTGCGGCGCGAGCCTGTACGGCATCGGCGATCTGCAATCGCTGGCCGAGGACACGCACAAGTTCGAATCGCGCTATCTCGACCGCCTGGTCGGCCCGTGGCCGGCGGCGCGCGCGCTGTACGAGGCGCGCTCGCCGATCCGCCACCTCGACGGCCTGCGCTGCCCGTTGATCCTGCTGCAGGGCGCGGACGACCCGGTGGTGCCGCCCGAGCAGTCGCGGCGCATGCACGCCGCGTTGAAGGCCCGCGGCGTGCCGGTCGCGTATCTCGAATTCGCCGGCGAGCAGCACGGCTTCCGCCAGGCGGCCAACCTCGTGCGCGCGCTCGAAGCCGAAGCCGCCTTCTACGCGCGCGTCTTCGGCTTCACGCTGGCCGACGCGGTCGAGCCGCCGGCCATCGACAACCTGTAGGCCGGCGCCGCGCGCGGGGTCAGGCCGGCGCCGCGCGCGGATTCAGGCCGCCGCCAGCGCCTGGTCGAGGTCGGCGATCAGGTCGTCGATGTGCTCGATGCCGACCGACAGCCGCACCATGTCCACGCTGACGCCGGCCTTGGCGAGCTCGTCGGGGCCGAGCTGGCGGTGGGTGGTGCTCGCCGGGTGGCAGGCGAGCGAGCGCGCGTCGCCGATGTTGACCAGCCGCGTGAACAGCTTCAGCGCATCCTGGAAGCGCGCGCCGCCGTCGCGCCCGCCCTGCACGCCGAAGCTGACGATGCCGCTGGCGCGCCCGCCCATCAGGCGCTGCACCAGCGCGTGGTCGGCGTGGTCGGGCAGCCCGGCGTACTTGACCCACTGCACCTTCGGGTGCTGCTGCAGGTGCCGGGCAACGCGCAGCGCGTTGTCGCAGATGCGCTCCATCCGCAGCGCCAGCGTCTCGATGCCCTGCAGGATCAGGAAGGCGTTCATCGGCGACAGCGCCGCGCCCATGTTGCGCAGCGGCACCACGCGCGCGCGCCCGATGTACGCCGCCGGGCCGAGCGCCTCGGTGTAGACCACGCCGTGGTAGCTCACGTCGGGCTCGTTCAGCCGCCTGAAGCGCGCCTTGTGCTGCGCCCAGGGGAACTTGCCCGAGTCGACGATCGCGCCGCCGATGCTGTTGCCGTGGCCGCCGAGGTACTTGGTCAGCGCATGCACGACGATGTCGGCGCCGTGCTCGAAGGGCCGGCACAGCGCCGGGCTGGGCACGGTGTTGTCGACGATCAGCGGCACGCCGTGGCGGTGCGCGACCGCCGCCAGCGCCGCGATGTCGGTGACGTTGCCCAGCGGGTTGCCGATCGATTCGCAGAAGATCGCCTTGGTGCGCGCGTCGATCAGCGGCTCGAAGGCGTTGGGCTGGCGGTAGTCGGCAAAGCGCACCTCGATGCCCTGCTGCGGGAAGGTGTGCGCGAACAGGTTGTAGGTGCCGCCGTACAGCGTGCTCGCGCTGACGATGTTGTCGCCGCTCTCGGTGATCGTCTGGATCGCGTAGCTGATCGCCGCCATGCCCGAGGCGACGGCGAGCGCGCCGATGCCGCCTTCGAGCTCGGCCACGCGCTGCTCGAGCACCGCGTTGGTCGGATTCATGATCCGCGTGTAGATGTTGCCCGGCACCTTCAGGTCGAACAGGTCGGCACCGTGCTGGGTGTCGTCGAAGGCGTAGGCGACGGTCTGGTAGATCGGTACCGCGACCGACTTGGTCGTCGGCTCGGGCTGGTAGCCGCCGTGCACGGCAATGGTTTCGAGTTTCATGGCGTCTCGCGGTCGTTGGAACAGGGCCGCGCCGCAGCGGCGCGGGCCGGGCAGTGTAGTGGCCGATCGGCACCCGGCGGGCCCGTGCACCCGGCGGGTCCGTGCGGGCGGCGGGTCCGTGCGGGCGGCCGCTCAGCCTGCGGCCAGCCGGCGCGGCGATCGCCGCGAAGAAGGCCGGCGCATCGATGCCGCAGCGGCCGCAGATGTCGGCGAGCACCGCGTCCTGCGCGATGTCCTGGTCGCGGCCCCAGTAGGCCTCGAACACCGCGGCCGCGAAGGGCTCGAGCAGCCCCTGCGGCTCGAGCCAGCAGCAGCCGCGCATCGCCTTGACGCTGTTGACCGGGAACACGCTCGGCGGCATCCGGATCGTCACGCCGGCCGCGCGCGCCCAGTCCTGCAGGTCCTTGAGCATGTAGTCGCGCTTGGCCGGCACCGGGTGCTCGCGCGCCGCGTAGACGCTCGGGTTGACCGCGTTGAACACGCCGCCGACGAGGATCGGCCGCCACCGGATCGGCACGCCCAGCTCGGCCGCCAGCGGCCGCAGGTTGTGGAACGCCAGGTAGGTCCAGGGGCTGCCGCAGTCGAAGAAGCATTCGATCATCGCGAGTCTCCGGTCGGGTCCGCCGCCTGCAGCGTCTGCGAGGTCTGGCCGAACAGCGCGCGGCGCGCCTCGTCGTCGAGCGCAGCGGCGCGCAGCGCCTTGCCGAGGTCGATGCCGCGGCGCACCGCCGGGCGCTGCATCAGCCGCTCGTACCAGGCCTTGACGTGCGCGAAGCGCTCGAGCGGCACCTGCTGCGCCTTCCAGGTGCGCACCCACGGGAAGATCGCGATGTCGGCGATCGAGTAGTCGGCGCCGGCCACATGCGCGCCGGTGCTGCCGAGCCGGCGGTCGAGCACGCCGTACAGCCGGTCGACCTCGTTCGCGTAGCGCTCGATCGCGTACGGGATCTTCTCGGGCGCGTACAGCCGGAAGTGGCCGTTCTGCCCGGCCATCGGCCCGAGCCCGCCCATCTGCCACATCAGCCACTCGAGCGTCGCGACGCGTCCGCGCAGGTCGGCGGGCAGGAAGCGGCCGCATTTCTCGGCCAGGTAGATCAGACACGCGCCGCTCTCGAACACCGACACCGGCGCGCCGCCGCCGGGGGGCGCGTGGTCGACGATCGCCGGCATCCGGTTGTTCGGGCTGATCGCCAGGAACTCGGGGCGAAACTGCTCGCCGCGGCCGATGTTCACCGGCTTCAGCGTGTACGGCAGCGCGCACTCCTCGAGCATGATCGAGATCTTCCAGCCGTTGGGCGTGGGCCAGTAGTACAGGTCGATCATCGGGCGCGCTCCTGCTTCGCATGCGCCAGCCGGTGCGCTTCCGAGCAGAAGGGCCCCGCAGGCCCCTGCACCGCATCGGCCAGCGGCACGTGCACGCCGCAGTGGCTGCAGGCGACGATCGTCTGCGCGCGCGCTGCCCCGGCACCCGGCCGGCGCGGCGGCGGCCGGCGCTCGCGGTTGCGCAGTGCGATCCAGCCGACGATCACGGCCACCAGCACGACGATCAGGTACTTCAACGAAAGATCCCCTGCGACGCCTGCGCAACTTCAGGCCGTGCTGCGGCCCAGCACCACCTCGAGCACGAAGCGCGAGCCCACGTAGGCCAGCAGCAGCAGCGCCGCGCCGGCGTACAGCCAGCGCGTCGCCCTGCGGCCGCGCCAGCCCCACAGCTTGCGCCCGGCCAGCAGCGCCGCGAACACCACCCAGCCGAGCAGCGACAGCACCGTCTTGTGGTCCCAGCGCCAGTGCTCGGTGGTGGCCACGCCGAGCAGCAGCGCGGCGCTGAGCACCACGAAGCCGGCCTGCACGAAGCGGAAGGTCAGCCGCTCGAGCTGCAGCAGCGGCATGCCGAATGCGCCCGGCGTTGCCGCCTGGCGGGTGCGCAGCCGGCGCTCGGCCGAATCGAGCATCGCGCCGTGCAGCACTGCCGCGCCGAACAGGCCGTAGGACGCGACGCCGAGCAGCCAGTGCAGCGGGTCCCAGGGCGAGCCGGCCGCCACGCGCACTTCGCCCGGGAACACCCAGGCCAGCAGCACCGCCGCCACGCCGGCGAGCGCGAGCACGCGCCGCAGCGCCGGCTGCGGCACCAGGCGGCTTTCGGCCGCGTGCACCGCCAGCACCAGCCACACCGTCAGCGACAGCACCGGCGAGAAGCCGAAGCGCGTGCCCGGCGGCTCGCGGCCGACGCCGGCGATGTCGAGCACCAGCAGCACCGCGTGCAGCAGCACGCCCGCGAGCAGCGCCGCCGGCCAGCGCCGCCGGCCGTCTTTGCCCGGCAGCGCGGCCATCAGGTAGGCCGCCGACGCCGCCGCCGCCAGCCACCCGGCGCCCGGGGCTGCTGCGGAGGCCGACGATAAAATCATGGCCCGCAGTGTACGTTCGCGCCGCAACGGCTTCGGCGGCGCGCCGCCCCTTCAGCACCCCCTTCCCTGCCCATGGCCTCCACCCTCAGCGAGCGCCTGTCGCGCCTGGTCAAGACGATGCGCGGCCAGGCGCGCATCACCGAAAGCAACGTGCAGGACATGCTGCGCGAGGTGCGCATGGCGCTGCTCGAGGCCGACGTGGCGCTGCCGGTGGTGCGCGACTTCGTCGCCCGCGTCAAGGACAAGGCGCTCGGCCAGGAGGTGGTGGGTTCGCTGTCGCCGGGCCAGGCGCTGGTGGGCATCGTGCAGCGCGAGCTGGCGGCGACGATCGGCGATGCCGGCCCCGACGGCAAGCTCAAGCCGGTGTCGGAACTGAACCTGGCGGTGCAGCCGCCGGCGGTGGTGCTGATGGCCGGCCTGCAGGGCTCGGGCAAGACCACGACCACCGCCAAGCTCGCCCGGCTGTTGACCGACAAGCGCAAGAAGAAGGTGCTCACGGTGTCGGCCGACGTCTACCGGCCGGCGGCGATCGAGCAGTTGAAGACGGTCACGCAGCAGGCGGGCGCCGAGTGGTTCCCGTCCACGCCCGAGCAGAAGCCGCGCGAGATCGCGCTGGCCGCGCTCGACTACGCGCGCCGCCACTACCACGACGTGCTGCTGGTCGACACCGCCGGGCGCCTGGGCATCGACGAGGCGCTGATGGCCGAGATCCGCGAGCTGCACGCGGTGCTGCGGCCGGCCGAGACGCTGTTCGTCGTCGATGCGATGCAGGGCCAGGACGCGGTCAACACCGCGCGCGCCTTCAAGGACGCGCTGCCGCTGACCGGCGTGGTGCTGACCAAGCTCGACGGCGATTCGCGCGGCGGCGCGGCGCTGTCGGTACGCGCGATCACCGGCACGCCGATCAAGTTCGCCGGCATCTCCGAGAAGATCGACGGGCTCGAGGTGTTCGACGCCGAGCGCCACGCCGGGCGCGTGCTCGGCATGGGCGACATCGTCGCGCTGGTCGAGGAGGTGCAAAAGGGCGTCGACCTGGCCACCGCGCAGAAGCTCGCCGACAAGGTCAAGTCCGGCGGCTTCGACCTCGACGACTTCCGCGACCAGCTCGGCCAGATGAAGAAGATGGGCGGCCTCGCGGGCCTGCTCGACAAGCTGCCCAGCCAGATCGCGCAGAAGGCGCAGGGCGCCGACATGAACCGCGCCGAGCGCGACGTGCGCCGCATGGAGGGCATCATCTGCGCAATGACGCCGCAGGAGCGGCGCAAACCCGAGCTGATCAAGGCCAGCCGCAAGCGCCGCATCGCTGCCGGTGCCGGCGTGCAGGTGCAGGAGGTCAACCGCCTGCTCAACCAGTTCGAGCAGATGCAGGGGATGATGAAGAAGATGAAGGGCGGCGGCCTGATGAAGATGATGAAGCGCATGGGCGGCGCCAATCCCTTCGGAATCTGAGGCGGCCGCGCGCTGCGCCGGGTGCGCAGGATTTCGCGCTTGCGCCGCTTGCCTGCGGCCCCACCCCGCTGCCGGCAACTTCTCGATACGAACGTCGCAGTCCCGCGGTTGACGCGCGGCCGCGCGACCCCGTAGGGTGGCGACGTTGCCGTTGCGAGATGCCACTGATGGGCGCGATCGATCCCCTTGCCGCCACCGCCGTGCTGGGCGCCGTGATGCTGTTGTCGGTGCTGCTGTACCGCCGCCGCGCTGCGGCCGGGCGCGCCGCACCGGCCGCCGACACCCTCGACACGGTGCAGGACTGGCCGCCCGAGGCGGTGCGCGTGCTGACGATCGCCGAGCGCCGCGCCTACGATCTGCTGCACCAGGCGCTGCCGGGGCTGCTGGTGCTGGCGCAGGTGCCGCTGGCGCGCTTCCTGCGCGTGCCGACGCGGCATTCGCACCGCGAGTGGATGCAGCGCGTCGGCAGCCTGAGCGCCGACCTGGTGGTGTGCAACGCCGGCTCCAAGGTGCTCGCGGTGATCGACATCCGCTCGGCCGAGCAGACCGGGCGCGCGCGGCGGCGCCACGAGCGCATGGCCAAGGTACTGCGCGCCGCCGGCATCAGCGTGCACACCTGGACCGAGGGCGACCTGCCCAGCGCCGCCGAGATCCGCACGCTGCTGGGCGCGGAGCTGCAGCGCCGCATCAACCCGGCGGCGGCGGCGAAGGCCACGCCGTCACGGCCGATGCCGCTGATCCCGGTGGCCGAGATCGAGGAACTGCTTGCCCACGGCGACCAGGCGGCGCTGGACATGACGCTCGAGCCGGTGCCTTCGGCCTTCTTCGAAGACAGCGAGCTGTCGCCGCAGCCTTGAGGCGCGCGTTGCCGGGCGCGGCCGCTCAGGCCACCAGCGCCTGCGCGAACTCGGCCGCGTCGAAGGTCTGCAGGTCGTCGATGCCCTCGCCGACGCCGATGAAGTAGACCGGGATCGTGCGCTGCTGCTGCGCGCACCAGCGCGCGTGCGCGGCGAGCACGCCGCCCTTGGCGGTGCCGTCGAGCTTGGTCACGATCAGGCCGCTCAGGCCCAGCGCGGCGTCGAAGGCCTTGACCTGCGACAGCGCGTTCTGGCCGGTGTTGCCGTCGACCACCAGCAGCACCTCGTGCGGCGCGCCGGGCTGCGCCTTGGCGATCGTGCGGCGGATCTTCTTCAGCTCCTCCATCAGGTGCGCCTGCGTCGCCAGCCGGCCGGCGGTGTCGGCGATCACCACGTCGCAGCCGCGCGCGCGCCCGGCGGTGACGGCGTCGAAGCTCACCGCCGCCGGGTCGCCGCCCTGCTGGCTGACGATCTCGACGCGGTTGCGGTCCGCCCAGGCCAGCAACTGCTCGCGTGCCGCCGCGCGGAAGGTGTCGGCCGCGGCCAGCAGCACGCGCTGGTCGGCGCGCGCCAGGTGCGCGGTGAGCTTGCCGATGCTGGTGGTCTTGCCGGCGCCGTTGACGCCGACGACCATGATCACCGTCGGCGTCTCGCGCCCCACCACCAGCGGCTGCTGCAGCGGCGCCAGCAGCGCGGCCACCGCGTCGGCGAGCAGGCCGCGCACCGCCGCCGGCTCGGTGGCCTTGGCTGCCTTGACGCGGCGGCGCAGGTCGTCGAGCAGGTATTCGGTGGCCGGCAGGCCGGTGTCGGCCAGCAGCAGCGCGGTCTCCAGCTCTTCGTACAGATCCTCGTCGATGCGCACGCCGGTGAAGACCTGCGCGATGCCGCCGCTGGTCTTGCGCAGCCCCTGGCGCAGCCGTTGCATCCAGCCGGCGCGCGAAGGCTCGGCCTGCGTGCCGCCTTCGGCGGGCAGCGGCGGGGCTTCGGCATCTTGCGCCGCCGCCACGGCGCCCGGCGCGGGGTCTGCGAGGGGCGGCGCCGCGTCGGCTGGCGGCGCGCCTGCCGCAGTGGGCGGCGGCGCGATCGCCGCCGCTTCGGTGCCCTCGGCCGGCGCGGCGGGTGCCGGCTGCGCCGCGGCCGGCTTCTTGCGGAAGAAACTGAACATCGGGGTCTCGTTGCGGCGGCCGCAACCAGGCAGGCCGGGGAGGGACGCCCGGTATAATCGCGGGCTTCGTGGCGCTTTAGCTCAGTCGGTTAGAGCGACGGAATCATAATCCGCAGGTCCGGGGTTCGAGTCCCTGAAGCGCCACCAACATCCAGGCCCCTTGCAAGCCACAGCCTTGCAAGGGGCCTTGCCTCTTCCGGGATGGCCTCGACGGCAGCGGCGCCACTGCCGGGCCGCTGAAGCCGGCGCGCCGATCGCCGGGCAGCCCAAGCGCCCAGCGCTGCAGCAGGCGCGTCGCGACGAAGGGCTGCAGCAGCCGGATCTGCAGCCGCTGGCCCCAGTGGCCGCCGGGTTCGACGGCATGCACCGTCGTGGACCCGTCGGCGCGCGGCTCCAGCCATTCGATGTGCCGGCCGTCGGCCGACAGACGCAGGCGGTTGGCGTCGTAGACCAGGCTGCGCCGGGACAGTGCCGTCATCGTGCGCGCCAGCGGCGGGCTGTCGATCAACAGGCCGATCTCGGCATTGATCGGCGCCGAGCGCGGATCCAGGTTGATCGAGCCGATGAACAGCCAGCGGCCGTCGACCGTCGCCACCTTGGCATGCAGCGCCGAGTGCGACGCGCCGATGCCGCCGCTGCGCGGCACGCGCGTACCCAGCTCGGCGCCGACCTCGTAGACGCGCACCCCCGCCTGCAGCATCGCCAGGCGCTGTTGCGCACAGGCCGCATGGGCCCGCGGCTCGTCGGCGGCGCCGATCGAGTTGGTGACGAGCACGACGCAGCCGTTGTCCTGGGTCGCGCCGGCAGCGCGCAGCAGCCTCAGGCCGGCCCCGCCGGGGATGAAGTACGGCGACGCGATGTGCATGTACTGCTGCGCCGACGCGAACAGCGCCAGCACCTGCTGCGCCACCGTCGGCCCGCTGCCGCCGGCGGCCTTGTCGGGGCTGTCGGCGATGAACAGCTGGTTGTGCATGCGGTGGTTGATGAGAAACCCGTCGAGCGAGCCGAGGATGCGCCATGCCGGAGAACCCCTGCGCACGGCGAAGGGGTTGAAGATGCGCAGTTCCACGTTGGCATGGTCCGCCAGCCCGGCGAGCAGCGAGGCCGCCGCGATGCGCGCCAGCGGCGTGTCGTCGACATCGACGAGCGCCTGGCTCGCAGCCTTCGGCGGCGGCGGCAACGACGCGCATCCCGCCGACAAGGCCAGGGCCAGGAGCAGCAGCCGAGACAGCAGGCGGCAGGATCGCGGCATGGCGGCACGCAACAGGTCGCGCGCCGCTGTGCATGCACGCGCGACCGCGGGCGGGGTTCAGGCGAACGCGGCGGCGGCCGGCGCATGGCGTTGCAGGGATTTCGTGCGGCCGCGCCGAGCCGCGCCGCAGCGCACGCCGGCGGGTGCGGGTTCGCAGCGCTTGTGCCCGGTGCGCGGCTGCCGACAATCGGCGCGCAGGGGCCGCCGGCCCCTGGAGCGCCGGCGGCATCGCCGGCCGGAATGTCGAGTTGTGCTGGAGAACCCGATGGCATACGAAGACCTGCTGTACGAGGTGCGCAACGGCGTCGCCTGGATCACGATCAACCGCCCGGACAAGATGAACGCCTTCCGCGGCACCACCTGCGACGAGCTGATCAAGGCGCTGTACCGCGCCGGCTACGACAAGGGCATCGGCGCGATCGTGCTGGCCGGCGCCGGCGAGCGCGCCTTCTGCACCGGCGGCGACCAGTCGGCGCACGACGGCAACTACGACGGCCGCGGCACTATCGGCCTGCCGATGGAAGAGCTGCACACCGCCATCCGCGACGTGCCCAAGCCGGTGATCGCGCGCGTGCAGGGCTATGCGATCGGCGGCGGCAACGTGCTGGCGACGATCTGCGACCTGACGATCTGCTCCGACAAGGCGGTGTTCGGCCAGGTGGGGCCGAAGATGGGCTCGGTCGATCCGGGCTACGGCACCGCCTTCCTCGCGCGCGTGGTCGGCGAGAAGAAGGCGCGCGAGATCTGGTACCTGAACCGGCGCTACTCGGGCGCCGAGGCGGTGGCGATGGGACTGGCCAACGTCTGCGTGCCGCACGAGCAGCTCGACGCCACCGTGCAGCAGTGGGCCGAAGAGATCGGCGAGCGCAGCCCGACCGCGATCGCGATCGCCAAGCGCAGCTTCAACATGGACACCGCGCACCAGGCCGGCATCGCCGGCATCGGGATGATGGCGCTGAAGCTGTACTACGACACCGACGAATCGCGCGAAGGCGTCAGTGCGCTGAAGGAAAAGCGCAAGCCCGAGTTCCGCAAGCACGCGAAGTGACGCCGGTGCGGCCCCGCGCCATGGCCGGCCGCGCTGCGGTCATGGGCCGGCGAAGGGCCGCCCCGTGCAGACGCACCGCAGCGGGGCCGGGCTGGGTGCAAGCCGGGCCCGGGAGTGCTCAGTAGGTGCGCGGCACGTGATCCGGATCGACCTTGACGTCGATCAGGATCGGTCCCTTGCGCGTGCGGCCGGCGAACGCCGCGCCGACCGCCGCCAGGTCTTCGAGGCTGCGCACGGTCAGCCCCTGGCCGCCCAGCGCCTGGGCCATCGGCGCGAAATCCGGCCAGCGGATGTGCGAGATCGCCGGGTCCATGTCGCGGTCGCGGAACTGGATGTGCTCGGCGCCGTAGCCGCTGTCGTTGCAGATCACGATCACGATGTCGAGCTGCTGCCGCACGGCGGTGTGGAACTCGACCAGGTCGCCCAGCATGAAGCCGCCGTCGCCGGTGACCAGCACCGTCGGGCGGCCCGGCTCGGCCTTGGCCGCGCCGATCGCGTGGCCCAGGCCCATGCCGATCGCGCCGAAGCTGTGGCCCGGCACGAACAGCCTCGGTTCGGCGACGTGGAAGGCCTTCCACGCATGACCGGGCGAACGCCCGACGCCGGTGACCAGCACCCGGTCCGGGCCGATCATCGGCTCGATCGCCTGCAGCACCGCCTCGATCTGCAGCGCACCGCCGGGCGCTGCCGGCGCCACCGGCGGTGCCGCGGCGGCCGCCAGCGCCGTGCGCACGCCGTCTTCCGACGCGAAGCCCGACGGCGCCACCTCGGCCTCGTCGAGCCAATGGATCATGCGATGCGCGACCGAACCGCAGTCGCCGATCACGGCCGCGTCGGTGCTCATGTGCTTGCCGATCTCCTCGGGATCGTCGTTGACCAGCACCACGCGCTTGTTGCGCATCAGGGCGCCGTCGCCGGTGGTGATGAAGTTCAGGCTCGCGCCGAAGGCGGCGATGCAGTCGCTCGCCACCACGACCTCGAGCGCCGCCGGGCTGCTCGAGATCCCCATCACGTCGAGGTTCAGCGGGTCGCCGCGGTACAGATCCTTCGCGCGCAGCGTCGTCATCAGCGGCGCTTCGAGCCGGCGCGCCAGCTGCAGCACGGCATCGCGCGCCCCGGCCTTCACGACGCCGAGGCCGGCCAGGATCAACGGCCGCTTGGCGGTGGCGATCATGCCGATCGCCGCATCCAGGTCGGGGCTGTCCACCGCCTGGGCCGCGCGGCGGTGCGTGGAGAACCGGACCGGGCGGCAGTCGCCCAGCTCCTGCCACTGCAGGTCGTAGGGCGGCAGGTTGAAGACGATCGGCCGGCGCTCGACATCGGCGCGCCGGAAGGCGTAGGCCAGTTCGGTGCCGATGCGCGCGTGCAGCGTGGCCTGCTCGAAGCCGGCGCCCGTGGCCGCCACCAGCTCGCGCTGCGGCACGGCCTGCAGGTAGTACTTCCACTTCGAAGTCGTCTCGCCGGTGACCAGCACGATCGGCAGCCGCGCCTTCACGCCCTCGATCAGCGCGGTCAGCGTGTTCGTCAGCGCCGGCCCGCAGGTGACGGTGGCCACCCCGGTGCGGCCGCTGACCGACGCCCAGCCCAGCGCGGCCAGCACCGCGCCGGCCTCGTGCGCCATCTCGACGAACTCGCCGCCGCACCGGCGCACGAAGTGGTCGACGACGAACAGGTTGGCGTCGCCGAGCAGGCCGAAGACGGTCTGCACCCCGATGTCCTTCAGCGCCTGCGCAACCGCTTCATTTGCCTTCATGCCGGGTTCCCTCCTCACGACAACCGCATCGCCGCCGCCCTGCCCGCCGCGCCGGCCGGCGGCCGGCCGGGCCTGACCGATCACTGCGGCTGGAAGCCGCTTTCCGAGATGATGCGCGCCCACACCCGGGTGTAGGCGCGCTCGCGCTGGTCGAGCTGTTGCGGCGTCATGTAGCCCACCGTCAGGCCCAGGTCGGTGAGCCGCGCGCGCACCTCGGGCAGCGCCACCACCTTCTCCAGCGCACGGCTGAAGCGGTCGATGAACGCGGCCGGCGTGCCCCGCGGCGCCCAGATGCCGTAGAAGGGCGTGTCCTCGAGGCCGGCGAAGCCCATCTCGCCGAAGGTGGGCACGTCGGGCATCGCCGCCTGGCGCTTGCCGCCGAGCACGCCGATCATGCGCAGCTTGCCGGCACGCTGGTAGTCGATGAAGTCCTGCACCGAGCCGATGCCGGCCGGGATCTGGTTGCCCAGCATGTCGGCGATCATCGGCGCGCTGCCCTTGTACGGGATGGCGGTCAGCTCGAGCCCGTACTTCTTCGCGATCAGCCGCACCAGGAACTCCGGCGTCGAGGCCGGCGCGGGGATGCCGACTGCGCTCTTGCCGCCCTGCGCGCGCACCCAGGCGACGTATTCGGTCAGCGACGCTGCCGGCGTGCCGGCCGACACCGCCAGCCCGTTGACGAAGGTGGCGAAGCCGCCCAGCGCGACGAAGTCCTCGGCGGGCGCGAAGCCGGGCTTCTTCACCACCTGCGGCAGGATCGAGATCGTGTGGTCGTGCGACAGGAACACGGTGCTGCCGTCGGGCCGCGCCGCCTTGAGCTGCTGCGCGGCGATCTGGCCGCCGGCGCCGGGGCGGTTCTCGACCACCACGCTGCGGCCCAGTTCGGCCTGCAGCTTCTCGGCCAGCAGGCGCGCGATCACATCGGTGCCGCCGCCGGCGGGGAAGCCCACCAGCAGATGGATCGGCGCTTCGTCGCTGGCCCAGCCCGCGGGTGAGGCCAGCGCGGCGCCGGCGGCAAGCAGGGTGGCGGTGAAGCGGCGGCGGGTGCTCATGTCGGCTCTCTTGCGGTGAATGGGGCGAAGCCGCCGATTCTAGAAACGCGCGGCGCGCGCCGATCGCCGCACGCGGATCGCCGGCACACGTATGCTCGCCGTTGATTCGCCGAGCGCGCATCCCGGCGGCACCCAGCACGGCGGCCGGCAGATCGGACCCACCATGACACCAGCCGAATTCGGCGCGTTGCTGCTGCTGTTTGCCGCCGCCACCTTCACCCCGGGGCCCAACACCACGCTGTCCACGGCCCTGGCCGCCAACCACGGCCTGCGCGGCGCGCTGCATTTCGTGTGCGCGGTGCCGGCCGGGTGGGCCGTGCTGCTGCTGCTGTGCGGCGCGGGCCTGGGTGGGCTGGTGGAGGCGATGCCGGCGCTGCGCTGGGGCATCCTGCTCGCCGGGGTCGCCTACATGCTGTGGCTGGCCGCGCGCCTGGCGCGCAGCGGCACGCTCGGCCAGGCCGACGCGCGCCGGCTGAACCTGAGCTTCGCCGAGGGCGTGGGCTTGCAGTTCGTCAACGTCAAGGTCTGGCTGCTGATGCTCACGGCGGTGGCGGGCTGGGTTGCCGGCCGCCCGGATTGGCTGGCGCGCCTGGGCTGGATGCTGGTGCTGACGGTGGCCTTCGGCTTCGCGAGCAACTTCAGCTGGGCGCTGGTGGGCTCGCTGCTGCGCGGCTGGCTCGGCCGCGGGCGGCGGCTGTTGTGGTTCAACCGCACGATGGCGCTGGCGCTGGCCTTGTCAGCGGCCTGGATGGTGTGGGCTGCGGCGCCGATGCGGCCGGCATGACGGCCGCGATGCGGCTTCGGCGGCCGGCCCGCAGGCGGCCGTCGAAGCCGGCGCGCCCGGCTGTCGGCTGTGCTCAGCCGTGGTGCACGACGCTGCGGATCGACTCGCCGGCGTGCATCAGCTCGAAGGCCCGGTTGATCTCGGCCAGCGGCATCGTGTGGGTCACGAAGGGTGCGAGCCGGATCTTGCCGGCCATCGCGTCCTCGACCATCCCGGGCAGCTGGCTGCGGCCCTTGACGCCGCCGAAGGCCGTGCCCATCCAGCGCCGCCCGGTGACCAGCTGGAACGGCCGGGTGGCGATCTCCTGCCCGGCACCGGCGACGCCGATGATCACCGACTGCCCCCAGCCGCGGTGCGCGCATTCCAGCGCCGCGCGCATCACGCGCACGTTGCCGATGCACTCGAAGGAGTGGTCCACGCCCCAGCCGGTCATCTCGACGATCACCTCCTGGATCGGCCGCGCGTGCCCGGCCGGATCGACGCAGTCGGTGGCGCCGAAGGTGCGCGCCAGCCCGAACTTGGACGGGTTGGTGTCGACCGCGATGATGCGCGCCGCCCCTGCCAGCTTCGCGCCCTGGATCACCGCCAGCCCGATCCCGCCCAGGCCGAACACGGCCACGGTGTCGCCGGCCTGCACCTTGGCGGTGTTCTTGACGGCACCCAGCCCGGTCGTCACGCCGCAGCCCAGCAGGCACACCTGCTGCGGATCGGCGCCGGGGTTGATCCGCGCCAGCGACACCTCGGCCACCACGGTGTACTCGCTGAAGGTGCTGCAGCCCATGTAGTGGTGGATCGGCTGCCCCTGGTACGAGAAGCGGGTGCTGCCGTCGGGCATCAGGCCCTTGCCCTGGGTGGCGCGCACCGCCGTGCACAGGTTGGTCTTGCCGCTGCGGCAGAACAGGCACAGGCCGCACTCGGCGGTGTACAGCGGAATCACGTGGTCGCCGGGCGCGACGCTGGTCACGCCCTCGCCCACGTCCACCACCACGCCGGCGCCCTCGTGCCCGAGCACCGCCGGGAACACCCCTTCGGGGTCGTCGCCCGACAGCGTGAAGGCATCGGTGTGGCACACGCCGGTGTGCGAGATCCGCACCCGCACCTCGCCCTTGCGCGGCGGGGCGACGTCGATCTCGACGATCTGCAGGGGCTTGCCGGCCTCGAACGCAACCGCAGCACGCGACTTCACGATGGCTCTCCTTGATTCGACGCAACCGGCCGGCAGCCCGGCCGCGTGGATGCTCAGACCCGCTCGAGCACCAGCGCGATGCCCTGGCCCACGCCGATGCACATCGTGCACAGCGCGTAACGGCCGCCGCTGACCTCGAGCTGGTTGAGCGCGGTGGTCGCCAGCCGCGCGCCGCTGGCGCCCAGCGGGTGGCCGAGCGCGATCGCGCCGCCGTTGGGGTTGACGCGCGCGTCGTCGTCGGCCAGCCCCAGGTCGCGCAGCACCGCCAGGCCCTGCGCGGCGAAGGCCTCGTTCAGCTCGATCACGTCGATCTGTTCGAGCTTCAGCCCGGTCAGCGCCAGCACCTTGCGCACCGCGGGTGCCGGGCCGAAGCCCATGATCCGCGGCGCGACGCCGGCCACCGCCATGCCGAGCACGCGCGCGCGCGGCTTCAGGCCGTACTGCGCGGCGGCCGCCTCGCCGGCCAGCAGCAGCGCACAGGCGCCGTCGTTGACGCCGCTGGCGTTGCCGGCGGTCACGGTGCCGTCGGGCCTGACCACGCCCTTGAGCCTGGCCAGTGCTTCCAGCGAAGTCTCGCGCGGGTGCTCGTCGCGGGCGACCACGACCGGATCGCCCTTCTTCTGCGGCACCGAGACCGGCGTGATCTCGCGCTCGAAGAAGCCGCTCTTCTGGCCGGCCACGGCCTTGAGCTGCGAGGCCAGCGCCATCCGGTCCTGCGCGTCGCGTTCGATGCCGAACTGCTCGGCCACGTTCTCGGCGGTCTCGGGCATCGAGTCGACGCCGTACTGCGCCTTCATCAGCTTGTTCACGAAGCGCCAGCCGATCGTGGTGTCGTAGACCGCGTTGGCACGCGCGAAGGCGCTCTCGGCCTTGGGCATCACGAAGGGCGCGCGGCTCATGCTCTCGACGCCGCCGGCGATCGCGAGCTGCAGTTCGCCGCAGCGGATCGCGTGCGCCGCGGAGCCCACCGCGTTCAGCCCCGAGCCGCACAGCCGGTTGATCGTCGCGCCCGGCACCTCGATCGGCAGCCCGGCCAGCAGCGCCGCCATGCGCGCGACGTTGCGGTTGTCCTCGCCGGCCTGGTTGGCGCAGCCGTAGAGCACGTCGCCCACGGCCTGCCAGTCGACCTTCGGGTTGCGCTGCATCAGCGCACGGATCGGGACGGCGCCGAGGTCGTCGGTGCGCACCGACGACAGCGCGCCGCCGTAGCGGCCGAAGGGGGTGCGGATCGCGTCGCAGATGAAGGCATCGGTGCTCATGGCGGTGTCCTGTTGCTCGGGGCGCCCCGAGGATAGCGCCGCGCCGTCAATAGGTCTCCAGATGCAGCCGGCCTTCGCGCTCGAGCGCGGCGCCGATGTGCTCCCAGTCAAGCCCGGCGCCCTGGGCGATGTCTTTGAGCGCGAGCACCACGCCCTCCTCCATCGCCTTCAGCCCGCATACGTAGAAGAAGGCGTGCGGGTCGGCGAGCAGCGCGGCCAGGTCGGCGGCGCGCTCGTGCATCGCGTGCTGCACGTA
>Ga0209507_1000355_pt1 | contig 54309 bp, 37 predicted proteins | sample AD_UKC028_MetaG_FD_184414 | JGI IMG/M metagenome (GOLD analysis project Ga0209507, IMG submission 184414) | Active sludge microbial communities of municipal wastewater-treating anaerobic digesters from USA - AD_UKC028_MetaG (SPAdes) (version 2) | ecosystem: Engineered > Bioreactor > Anaerobic >...
AGGGATGGAACTGTACGAAAAGCAATACCAGGAAAGAAAACTCCGCGCCCTGCAAAAAGCCGCCAAAACTATGGGCCTGCAACTCGTTCCCACGCAACCGGCCCCGTCGGGAGTTTCTTAAGAGGGCAAAGAAGCCCGAAACAAAGAAAAAACAAAATATGAACACTACAGACATCAACAAGAACCTCGCAGCGCCGTCAGTCACCATCGCTCCCCGCAATCCAGCTCGGGGCGTCCTCACCTTCGTGGTCACCCTTACCACCTTCAAGGACGTCCGCAGTTACCCGTGCCGCTCCCTGGAGAGTGCCACCAAGCTGGCCGAGCGGTTCATCGCCGGCGTCACCAGGCCCCGCCCCGCCGCTGGTGGCCCGTCCGGCACGGACCCCGAGACCACCCCCGCGCCCGAACCCCAGCCGGTGGCCGCATAGGTCTCACATCCCTGGCTCCGGTCAGGGATTTTTTTCGCTCGCGAACACAGCCCACCCATCCCCAATGCTAGACCCCTTCCGCATGCCCAAGGGGTCTTCGCCAGAGAACGCGCAAAACGCGCTACAGCGCATCGGCATTCCGGCGGCTACCGAGGTAGCCACCCGCCCAAAACCGCTATCGATAACCCCTCCACGGCCCTTCCAGCTCGATTACTGGCCTATTAGCGGCCCAGAACTCCATTCTCGACCAAATGCCAGATCGCACGATTCCGAGACTCACACACACGGCCCAAAGGCCCGTGTGTGTGAGTCTCATTCTCAGGCTCCCGGCGCGATGGTGCACTTTCAGTCAACTTTCGGTCCACCGCCAAACACCGAACTTTCACCGAACTCTTGCCCCCCCATCGCCTGCTGCATTTGTGGCGGCACCAGAAAGTGCGCACAAACTACCGCCTCCCTGGTTTCACCCTACTTTTACCCCACTCTTGCCTAACCATCCCGGATCCCAGGCTTGGCCATTAACTACTGTCTGAGCAGCCACTTCCGCACATTCCAGCTTCAGGCAACGCTGGCCAACTGTTCGACTCTCCATTTTTGACTAAACGCACGCTCCAAATCACCAGGTCATTAGCCTCCGTTTCCATCCCCGGACGATCCGGACGCATCTTTGGTACACAGTTCTATAAGAAAAATAAACTTCTCCCAATTTCTATGCAGCCGTGTACAAAAGATCCGTCCGAATCGTCCGGAAACCACGCCACTGGTTTGCCCACTTCTCACACCGACTGGAGAACATCCGTCCGGATCGTCCGGCACACCTCCCTGGTCCAACCTCCCCCCTGACTTCAAAAGATACGTCCGAACCGTCCGAGCCAACCAACTGGTCAGCTCACACATACACCTCCGTCTTGTCTGGCCCTGTCCCCATGCATATCAGCCCTCGCCAGCCTCGCTGGTTCTTCCCATTGTCATCCGAAAGGTCATGCCGCAGCGTTAGGCCAAACTGGCGCGTTACTGTGTCCCCAATCACGTTGCTGAACCGTTTCCGTGGCATCGTCACCCATCCACGCTCGTTGCAGAAGGCGACATAACCCTCATAACACTTCGCTACGGTCAGCGACGCGCCTTCTTCTCGATGCAAACACTCCCGGGCAAACACAACGTCGCCCTCAGATTCGAGCAGCAGATCATCTACAATACGTTGCTGTCCATCACTCAATTGCAGGTTCCACCCATCCGCCCGCAGCTTTTCTAGCCCTTCCAACATCCAGTTGAGCACACCCGGAGCCTCCTTGGTCAGGATTTGCTCGCTCAGGTCCGTGATCACCTTCTGCGGCTTCGGGTTCTTGTACTCCACGATCGCCAGGCGCCGTCGCCACGCCTCGGCATCTCCTTCCAGATGCACTGTCAGCCGTGAATTGCACGTCACAATTGCGTTAAACCGGCACACGATTTCCGGTCGTTCATTACTCCCCTTGAACTCCAGGGTCATCGGGTCCCCACCAATCAACGACTTGAGCGATGAGGCTCCCTTGCAGCTCAGGAAGTTCTCCGGCACATCCGCACCGTAGAGCAGTGACTTGCCCAAAAACCTCCCAACCTCAAACCGCTCGCCCAGCAACATCGGGCGCAACGTCGCCAGGTTGTCGGCTCCGATAATTCCCCGCAGCACCCGGATGAACGTGCCCTTGCCGCCACCAGCCGTCCCCGTTAGCACCATCATGCGCTGTGCCAGGTTCACCCCAATCAGCGCCAGCCCACACCAGCGTTGCAGCAGGTCCAGTTCCTCTGGACTGAGCGCCGGCCGCATCAGCAAATCCAGAAACATCGGGCAACTGGCCCCCTTCACATAGTCAACTGTTAGCTTGTTGCGCCGTCGGTATGACGCGTTAAACGGCAGCACCTCCCGATCGGCCAGTCTTAGCATTCCATTGTGGCAGGCGATGTACTCCTGCAGGCTGGTTTCAAAGTAGTCATTGCCCACCTCCAACAGCCCACGCGCCCGATTCACCACTCCCCGCAGATCCGCAGTATCCCTGAACCTGAATTTCAGATTCGTCGTGTCGCACTGTTCTGAGCAATCATTCGCGCACATAAGCAACTCCTGGCTCAGCCGTGCGATCAACTTCGGCTCGCGCACCTCCGCGAAAATGCCCGCATTGGGGTCGTAGGTGTAAAACCGGTTCTCGACCGCCATGAACACTGTCGGTGCCATGGGGGTGCCCAGTTCACCCAACGTCGCTGCCAAAAAATCCTCACACAGGTCCTTGACCAGCGGCATAGTCTCTTCATCGTCTTTCTGCTTGGGCGGAAAACCAAGCAACACCGCCGGACCATACTGCTCCCGCAAGCCCGGGAACCTCTCGTCAAACCAGGCGTCAGGCATTCCCGGCAGCGCCACCGGCACCACCACCCCGTTACCCTCAGCCCAGGCCTTGAAACCCGCGACCTGAGGATCGCTCCCGTTGGCTCTAACGTCGTGGTCGGCAACCGTCGTGGTTGTCGTCTCAACTGATGTCGTCATTGCTTCACCCATAATCACGTTCTGAAACCGGCCAGCCACCTCTCATGCACTTCCCGTCGCGTAACCCGCTTCCAGATCGGAGTCAGGTCTGGGTTGGGATTGAGGTAGAACAACTCCTGCAATTGCCCTCCTGTCCAAAGATTCGTTGGCAGCTCGTCGGCGCGCACGGGCGGCGTCCAAATCGGATCACCCGCCTCATCAAATTCCAACGGCTCATCCACCCAGCGCTTCCTGGGAACAGGCCCCTTAGGCCCCGGTGGTCCCTCCTGCTCCCGATAGCACCCCGGCAGCCGGCTCAACTGCACCGCCTTCATCGCCTTATGGTCACCACCCAGCACCATCATAAATGGCTTGAGTTGCGAGGCCATCTCATCCCACTCGGCCTTACTCCTCGCATCCACCTCTACCAGCGCATGAATTGAACGCCTGCCCGAGCTGTAGATCGCCACAATCCGCAGCGGCATCTGCACCAGCGCGGCCAGCCATTCCCGCGCCGTCGCCTCGTCCGACTCGAGCAACAGGAAACGCCATGCCACAACCGCCTCCTCGCTTCGGCAGGATCCTTTCCCACCCGACCTGGGGTTTGGATGAAACCTCCCGTCGACTGGATTGACCAGGAATAAGACCCCGTTTTGTCGCCCGTTCACGAGATAGTCCAGACAGCCCGCGTCGTAGGGCCCCTCAGTGCGTTCCACAATCACGCCCTGAGAATCCCTTCGCTCTAGAACGACAACGCACTCTCCAGGGCGGTACAAATGGTGCAGGAAACTCGCCGGCGTCTGCGTCTCCGGACACAACGGCGAACGCTCCTCCACAAAGGTTGCATCCACATTCGGCGTCAGGGCTGCTACGCGCCTGAGTATCTCCGGCACGAAAACCACCTTGGCGGGACGCGCGGCTGCAGAAACGGTCGTCACCGGCCTACGACCATTGGCTTGCCGACGAGCAACTGCCGCGCGACACCCACTCCCGCTCCCGTGGAGAAGATAACCCCGAGGTTTGCCCGAATTGCTCGCCATTGCCGACACAACCTTGTGACGCAATTCCGCTTCCGACCACGGCGGCAGACAGGTCTGGTTCCATACCCGCAGCAACCCCAGCGCCTCCTCGGCCGACAACGCGAAACCATGTACGAGCTTGCACGCAACTCGAAACGTGGTTTTGTGTCCTTGTTGCCCGCTAATGGCCGGCGGGCACTTGCTCAGATACCGCTGCGCTCGCGCGAAAACGGTCATCCCGGTGCAGCCCTTCGGTGCTATCAAAACGGGCTTGGCTAATGCCAGCGTCATTGTGCGTCCCTGTTGCCTGACGGCACCATTCGTCCCCTCACCAGGTTCCGTGCGGCCAGTGCGCTCCTTACCATCTCCAAGTCGAAGAACACCAGGTGACCAAGGCGAATATGCGGGATCGCTCTTGCCTTCGTCTGGGACCGCAACCATCGCATGCTGGGCCGACACTCCGTTTCGAACAACGCATCCAGCAACTGCTGTGCGTTGAGCAGCTTTCCCCTCACGTCATTTTCACTTACCATCTTCTGCATCACTTTCCTTTCCATCATTTTGACGGCCGACTTCACCGGCCTTCCACCGGGCGGCACCCGGTTCCACGGAACCGCCCACGTCTTCTCAAAACATATCTCGTTTGCATATTCCTTCCAAGAAAAATGTTGATCGACTTTGCGTACATGCTATTCTTTCACCATATGCGTCCATCATCCCGTTTGCACACGTTGGCTGTCCTCAGAACATTCTTGGGACTCACACAAAAGGAGATGGCTGACTTGGCCGAGTGTTCTCGGCCAACGATTCAGGCCATTGAGCTCAACAAGTTGAAACTTAGCGAGAAACTCGCCGTGTGCTTGGTGACCAAGACCGGTATCTCCCTGGACTGGTTGATGCGCGGCGACGTCGCCGCTCCGCCGATTGACACGGCCGGCAAACCTTACACTGTGGAAACCTTCGAGCGCACCCGGGCCAACGACCAATCCGATCCTGACCGGTTCATCCCGAACTATTTCGACGCCGGGAAGACCGTTGCTCTCTGTTTTGCCCTTATGCTCCGGGCGGCCTTGGCCGCGCACAAGAGCGGCCAAGTGCAGTTGCTTAGCTATCGCCTGACTTCCGCCATCACTGAGGTTGCGCAGAGATTTCCCGGCTACGAGGACCTGCTCCAGAAATGGAAGGCTTTGCTGGCCCAAGCGGCAACTGATAATCGCCGGGAAGAAGCGGTTGGCACGATGTACTTCGACTTTCTGCGCCAGCTCAACGCTGAACTCTCAGGGAGAGTCCGCATCCATGAAGCTCGGAGCACCAAAATTATCCCGATGCCACACCGCGCCAAACCAGCCCCTCATCCGCGCAAGACGACCAAGGGCCTCAGGAAATAGGCCCCGGCAACTTTCCCGCTGGCGGCAAAGAGGCGCAGATACCGCACCCGCTGCCGGTGTCCCCACCTGCGTCGGCATCGCTCGGCCTCTCCCGCGGCCTTTGCCGATACCCTTCATGACCCGTCATAGCCCCGGTCTCGATCCCTCCTAGGATTTGCCAAATTATTTGCCAAATTCGCCGTTCTGGTTTCTTTTGCCTTCCTCCGCCTGCACTTTGTTGCAGTCGCCAAGAGCCCTCGACGGCTTTTCATAAACATCGAAAAAACCCTGTAAAATAAGGCTATTCTCGCATTGACAAACACTTGGAATTTACGGATACTATCGTTGGTTGCCAGAGTAGCTCAGGGGTAGAGCAGAGGACTCATAAGCCTTTGGTCGGGGGTTCAAATCCCTCCTCTGGCACCAGCTTCGAAGGCTTCGAAGACCTCATAGAATTGAGGTCAAGCTTCACCAAGGTTCGTCCCGGGATGCAGTTGGACTCATGGCAGGGGCGCAGGTGCAACGGCTGTGCGGATTGCTAGCCTCCGGAAGCCCCGTCTGTGTCGTATTGGATGTAAGCGCCACAAGGACAACGGGTTGCGCCGGAATTCCCCAAGGATGTCAAGGCTGTATCCACGGTGTGGAGACGGTGTGGATATTGCGTGTATACGGTGAGGCTCCCTTGCGCGGCGTAGTACGGTTCCAGGTGACGTCGATCCAGATTGCCAGGCTTTCGGCAGGACTGCGAAGGACGGCACCGGTGGCCCCAGCGTTTTAGAGGTTCCCAGCAGGGTTGGCTACCGGACTAGTTCCTAACCTCTACACAGGCTTGCCGGAACAATGCGAAGTGCGGGCAACTGCGAAACCAAGGGCGGTGCAAAAAGGTTGGTTAATACTCTTGACTGCGGGGGAGGGTTACCCATAATCTCGCGGCTTGTTAGGCAGAATTCATGTTTGCGCAACTTAAGAGCCTGTTTTCCAATGACATTGGGATAGACCTGGGGACGGCCAATTCTGTCGTTTACGTGCGGGATCGGGGCATTGTTTTGCGAGAGCCCTCGGTCGTGGCAATTCAAGCCGGGACGACCAACGTCCTGGCCGTAGGCGAAGAGGCCAAGCGGATGCTCGGCCGTACCCCGGGGAATATCGTGGCCATTCGGCCCATGAAAGATGGCGTGATCGCTGATTTCGAGATTACCGAAGCGATGCTGCGCCATTTCATCCAAAAGGTCCATCATCGGAAACTGATTGCGCCGCGCGTCGTCGTCGCGGTTCCCTCAGGTATTACCGAAGTGGAAAAGCGGGCGGTTAAGGACTCCGCGACTCATGCCGGCGCCCGGGAAGTGTATTTGATCGAACAACCGATGGCTTCGGCCATCGGCGTCGGGTTGCCGGTGCATGAGCCAGCGGGGAACATGATCGTAGATGTCGGCGGCGGGACTTGCGAGATTGCAATCATTTCCCTGGCCGGCATCGTCTTCAGCCGCAGCCTGCGGGTGGGCGGAGACGAATTCGACGAGACGATCGTGGCGCATATTAAACGGGCCTATAATTTGATGATAGGCGAACGCACAGCGGAAGAAATCAAGATGCGAATTGGCTCAGCTTTTCCGCTGGAGCAGGAACTAACAATGGAAGTCAAGGGACGCGATTTGAGCGCTGGTCTGCCGAAAACGCTGACCATCCGCTCCGAAGAGGTTCGCGAAGCCTTGCAAGAGCCGCTGTCGAGCATTTTGGAGTCTGTACGCATCACCCTCGAACGCTGTCCGCCGGAGCTGTCCGCCGATTTGGTGGACCGCGGCATAGTCATGGCGGGTGGCGGATCGTTGTTGCGCGGCGTTGACCGTTTGGTGGCCGAAGAAACCGGCCTGCCGGTCCACATCGCCGACGACCCGCTCAGCGCGGTTGCTGAAGGCACCGGCCGGGTGTTGCAGGAACTCCAGTTTCTCAAGCGCGTCTCCTCCAATTCCAATTAGCTCCCTCCTGTCGTCATCAGTCGCTGGTAATCGGTAAACGGTGATCCGCTTTTGCGGGCCATTTGCGTCGTGCCGGCTGCGGATTGCCCACTGCCGATTGTTTAGATGTTTAGACGGCCACATTACATTGCATTGAGTCTGGTTGTGCTGCTGACGCTGCTGGTCCTGAACTTGCCAGCGCCGACGGCAGCCCGGCTCAAGTTGACTGTCGGCAGCCTGTTTGTCCCGCTGTTCGGCCTGGCCGGCTCCGCCCCACACGTAGCCGGCGCCGCGGGCGACGCTATTGTGCCGCGGCGGGAACTGCTCAAGCTCCTCGAAAGCCAACGCCGGGAAAACCAGCGGCTGAAGCTGCAGACCATGCAGGCCGAGGAGATTGCCCGCGAGAATGACCGGTTGCACCAACACGTCGGCTGGCAGCGGCAGGCGCCTTGGAAGCTCAAGCTGGCTCGGGTAGTCCTGCGCGAACCGGCCAACTGGTGGCGCACCCTTCAGATTGATCTTGGCAGCCGTGATAATGTGCGAGTGAACCAGCCAGTGCTGACTACTGAGGGGCTGGTCGGGCGGATTTCCTCAGTCAGCCTCACCCGCTCCCAAGTCACGCTCCTGGGTGATCCCAACTGCAAAGTCTCGGCCCGGGTCGAGAACGAAACCCGCGATATCGGGGTTGTCGGCGCAGCCGGACCGCTGGACACCGAACTCGTGGTGCTGGGTTATCTCTCCCGCACCGCCAATCTCAAACCGGCGCAACTGGTGATTACCAGCGGTGAGGGGGGGATATTCCCGAAGGGAATTCCAATCGGCCAGATCGTGGATGTGCAGCCGGTGGACTACGGCGCGCGCACCGAGGCGCGCGTGAAGTTGGCGGCAAACCTGAACTCGCTGGAGGAAGTGTGGGTGATGTTTCCATGAACTGGCTTCACACAGCGCTGGTGCTTGTTGCGGCCTACCTGGCCGTCTTCTGGGAAGCCGCGTTTGGCGGCATACGCCATGTATTCGGCGCACAGGTGGACTTGCTGCCGCCACTCATGGTCTATGCCAGCCTCTGCACCGGTCTCACCACCGTGACGCTGCTTGCCCTCTTGGGCGGACTCTGGTTTGACTCCCTCTCCGCCAACCCCCTTGGGGTGACGGTGTTCCCGCTATTCGCAATTGGACTGGCGCTGCACCTGAAACGCGAGCTGATTTTGCGCGACCAGATCTTTGCCCAGGTGGTCCTGGGCCTGGCCGCCAGCGCGGCGGCGCCGGTCTTGACGCTGCTGCTGTTGCTCACAATGGCCCGCGCGCCGCTGCTGGGTTGGGGCACACTTTGGCAACTGATTGTCCTGAGCCTGGGCGGGGCCATTGCGACTCCCATTTTTTTCGAGCTGTTCGGGTGGCTGCAGCGCACGCTGGTCCATCACGCCGATACGCAGAGCAGCTTCCGGCCCGACCGGGAAATCCGGAGGGGACGACTATGATCACTCGCGGCTTATCAGGATATTGGGATTCCGGAGCAATGGCCGAGCCAGCACCGGGCAGGCGCTCACCCCATCACCCAGGCATTCACTCACTGCCTCACTCCACTTCAAGCTGATGCTTATCTTCGATCAACTGAAGAAGGACGATCCGCAGTTGCGGCTGCTCGCGTTTGTAGTGCTGTGCGCCATGGGCGTCCTGCTCATTGGCCTGTGGTGGGTGCAGGTGGTGTCAGCGCGCGACTACCAGGCAAACCTGCAGACCCAGTCTTTCCGCACCGTGCGCATTCCCGCCGTGCGCGGCCGGATACTTGACCGGAACGGTGTTGTTCTGGCCGAGAATCGGCCCACCTACAATATCAGTTTGTACCTTGAGGAATTGCGCGGTGCGTTCGATGCCACCTATACGGAAAAGGCGGCGCGTGTCCGCAGCGAGCTGAAGCGGCAGCAGGAGGAATTGAGCCGGAAGCTCAATCGAGAACTCACCCGCGAAGAACGAAAGCAGTTCCTGTACACGCTGAAGGAGAAAGCCCGGGTGCGGCGGGAGGCGCGCTACGAGGTCGCCAGCAATGTGGTGCAGCAGGTCAGCCTGCGACTCCGCCAGCCGCTCTCCATTGATGCCACCAACTTCGCCCGGCATTATGAGACCCGCCTTGCCCTGCCCTACCCCGTGGTTACGGATTTGAACTCCACCCAAATCGCGCGCTTCGAGGAACAGTCCACCAACCCGATGGGCGTAGATCTGGAGGTTCAGTCCACCCGTTTCTACCCCCACGGCACTACTGCCGCCCATGTCCTTGGCCATTTGCGGCGGGATGACAGCTCGGTGGAGGGTGAGGAAGCGTTCTTCTCCTTCCGCCTTCCAGATTACCGCGGCACGGTTGGGGTCGAGTTCGGATTCGATAGAGCATTGCGCGGCATGGCCGGCGCGAAATCCGTTCTGGTGAACAACATGGGCTACCGCCAGACCGAGAATGTCTGGATTCCGGCTGAGCCCGGCTCCAATGTGGTGCTCACTCTTGACCTGCGCATTCAGCAGGCAGCCGAGCAGGCCCTGCAAGTTGCCGGACCCGCCGCCCGCGGTGCCGCTGTAGTTCTCGATACGCGCAACGGGGACGTTCTGGCGCTGGTGTCATCGCCGAGCTTCAATCCCAATTCCTACATTCCCAGCCTGTCGCATGCCGAGTGGCGGCACATCACCGAACTGGGAGCCGAGAAGAACCGGGCGACCCAGGAGAACTATGCCGCGGGCTCGATATTCAAACCGATCATCGGTTTGGCGTGCCTCGAAGCGGGGCTGAACCGCCACGCGACGGTGCATAGTCCGGGCTACATCTATGTGGGCAGGAAACGGTTTGGCGACCTGGTCACGCCGGGAGATTATGACTTCCGCCGCGCGATAAAGGCCTCCTGCAACGCCTACTTTATCCATAACGGCCTGCACGTGGCGGGCATCTCCAACATCGTCGAGTTGGGCCAGCGTTTCCAGCTTGGCAAGCGAACCGGGCTTCCCACCCGCCAGGAAGTCAGCGGCATCTTCCCCAGCCTCAAGACCGTCAGCTCGGGTTGGTACGACGGTGACACCGGCAACCTGTGCATCGGCCAGGGCCAAATGGCCGTGACGCCAATCCAAATGGCCGTGGCAACAGCCGCCATCGCCAACGGCGGCAAGGTCTTGTGGCCGCGTCTCGTGGACCGCATCGAACCCATGGACCCGATGCTCGGCGGGCCGACGAATTACTTCCCTACAGTCCGGGTGCGAAATGAGCTGCAGGTCAAGCCGCGCAACCTGGAAATCGTTCGGGAAGCGATGCTGGCGGATGTTGAGGATGCCGACGGCACCGGCGTCAAGGCCGCCGTCCCTGGCCTGAAGATCGCCGGCAAGACGGGCACCGCCCAAGTGAAGAATGCCGCCGGTGCGCTGGTGAACCACATCACCTGGTTCATATCTTTTGCGCCCTACGACCAGCCCCGTTTCGCCGTCGTGACCATGGTCGAAGGCGGCATTTCCGGCGCGGCCACCAGTGCCCCGATCGCCCAGAAGATCTACACCGCAATTCAGGCATGCTACCAGGGCGGTGATGGCAAAGTCGCAACCATGGCTCAAGCGCTTTAACGACAATGTTTGAAGTCAGCCTCAACGAACGTCCGTCGCGCATTGACCGGCTGCAGTTGGCTGCACTGCTGGGTTTGATGCTGCTGGGCGGGGCGTTCGTGTACAGCGCCACGATGGTGAGCGAATCGGCTCGGCTGGCGCCCTGGTACAATCAGAGCTGGTTCCGGCAGGTCCTCTGGTATGTGCTCGGGATGGGCGCGGCGGCGGCTCTCTGCTGCGTGGACTATCACACGCTGGCCCGGTGGTCCATGGTTGCCTATTGGATAGCCATGGCGCTGCTGGTCATGGTGCTTCTTTTCGGCACGGTGCGTTTCGGCGCGCGGAGATGGTTTGATTTCGGCCTCTTCAGTCTGCAGCCATCCGAGTTTGCCAAGCTCGCCTTCATCCTGGCCCAGGCGCATTTCCTGAGTCGCCCGGTTGAGGAGCTGCGCGTGGTGTCCATCTTCCTGAAGGCCCTCGGCCTGATGATGGTGCCGTTCATCCTGATTCTGAAGGAGCCGGATCTCGGCTCGGCCCTCGTACTGCTGCCGGCCGGGCTGGCCATGCTGTTCGTGGCCGGCATTCCAAGGCGCTACCTCCTGCGGCTGGTCGGCGGGGTCGGAATCCTGGGTGCCCTGTTCCTGGTGGATGTGCTGTTCGCGCCAAAGAACTGGCAGGTTACACTGGAAGACTATCAGCGGCGCCGTCTGCTGGTGTACTTCGGCATAGAGGAATCTCCGCCTCCCGGCGCGTCCAAGGCGGATCGAGCACGCCTGCGCCAGCAGCAGGCCGATTACACGCACAACATGCGGCAGGCATTGATCTCCGTCGGCTCGGGCGGGTTGACGGGCAAAGGCTGGCGGCAAGGCACGCAGAATGCCCTCGGCTACCTGCCGCGATCAGTGGCGCACAACGACTTCATCTTCTCCGTCATTGCCGAGGAGAGTGGCTTTGTCGGCAGCGTGGCCGTGCTCACGCTGTATGGAGTGGTTCTGTTCACAGGAATCAGAATCGCCGGCCAGGCACGCGACCGCCTGGGCAAGTTGATGGCGGTGGGCGTGGTAACCCTGCTCTTCAGCCATGTATTCATCAATATCGGCATGAACATTCGGATAATGCCCGTGACGGGCGTGCCACTGCCGCTGCTAAGTTACGGCGGATCCTCAGTGCTCGGCTCGTTGATCGCTATGGGCATCCTGCAAAACGTGTTTATCTATCGAAAGGCATATTAAACCTATGAGTGACAGAAGTTTTTCCCGGCGACGGCGCGGCATGCGTTTTCGCCCCAGCGGCGGGCTCGGCCATGGACAGCCCCACTCCGATCGCGAAGCCATGCAAGCTCGCGCCGAGGCATTGGGCAAGCCCGCCGGGCCTGAGAAGCTCTTTGAGCACCGCCATGCGCACGAAATCGAGCGCGCTGAAAACGTGGCCGCGGGCCTGCCACCTGAAGGTCTGCCGCGAGAAACGCCGGAGGCGAAAGGCCCGGGCAAAGGCCGTTTCCGAGAACCTCACCCGGGCACTCCCGCCGAGGTGCAGGAAGACAAACCCTTCTCCCCAGTGCCCGTTAAGGACCCGCCGAAGGGAATTGTGGAAACCATCCGCGCCGCGGCGAACACGCTCGTCAAGAAGGTCCAACGGCTGATCAAGCCAGTCAAACGCATCCACAAGGAAGTGGTCATCAATGCCGAGACGCTCGAAACCCGCGTCGCGGTCTCCGAAGAAGGCCGGCTGGAGGAATTCACCATCGAGCGGACGACCGAGGAACGGCTGGTCGGCAGCATCTTCAAGGGCCGGGTGCGAAACCTGGAAGACGGTCTCAAGGCCGCCTTTGTGGATATCGGATTCGAGAAAAACGCTTTCCTGCATTACTGGGATATTGTGCCCAATGCTTTCGACAGCGGCGTCGAGATTGTTGATCGGCCGGGGAAGCGGCGCGACAAACCCAAGATTACGCAAAAGGACATCCCGCGCCTGTACCCGCCCGGCAGCGACATCATCGCCCAGGTGACCAAGGGCCCGATCGGCACTAAGGGCCCGCGGGTGACAACCAACCTGGTCCTCCCGGGACGCTACCTGGTCCTGCTCCCGAACTCAGACCAAAGCGGCATCTCCCGCAAGATCGAGAACCAGCAGGAGCGCCAGCGGCTCAAGAAGATTCTTCGCGATCTGGCCATCCCCGACGGCATGGGCGTCATCATGCGCACCGCCGGCGAAGGCCAGCAAAAACGCTACTTTGTGCGCGACCTCGCCCTGCTCCTCGAGGAGTGGAACCAGATCCAGGAGCGCATAAAATCCCAACCGCCGCCCAGCTGCGTGTTCCAGGAGCCGGACCTCATCGAGCGCACCGTGCGCGACTTCCTAACCGAAGACGTCGAGCGCATTGTGGTGGACAGCCCCAGGGCGTGCGACCGGATGCGGGATTTGATCTCCAGAATCTCCAAGCGTTCCGCCGGAAAGATCATCCTTTACAGCGACCCTCAACCGATCTTTGACCGCTTCAGCATTACCCGGCAACTGGAGAACGCTTTCTCCCGCCAGGTTCATTTGAAGAGCGGCGGTTACATCGTCGTGGACGAGACTGAGGCGCTCGTCGCTATTGACGTCAACACCGGCCGCCACAAGGGCGGCAAAGACCAGGAATCCACCATCTTGAAGGTGAACCTCGAGGCGGCCGATGAAATCAGCCGCCAGCTTCGCCTGCGCAACATGGGCGGACTTATTGTGCTCGATTTCATTGACATGAAGTCCCGCCGTGACCAGCAACAGGTCTACCAGCGCATGAAGGAGGGGCTGCGTCGTGATAAAGCCAAGACTCATGTTTTGCCCATCTCTCAGCTCGGCCTGATGGAAATGACCCGTCAGCGCCACTCCGAGAGCGTCAATGCCGCCGTGTATGATGATTGCCCCTACTGCAAAGGCCGCGGCAAAGTCAAAAGCGCACTCACAATGAGCGTCGAGATCCAGCGCAAGCTCGGCGAAATCCTGAAGCGCCGTTCGCGCGACGAGTCGGATTTCCAGTTACGCATCGTCGTGCACCCGACCATCCTCGAACGCCTCCGCACCGAAGACGAGAAGCACCTCATCGAGATGGAGAAGCGCTATTTCGGCAAGCTCTCCTTCCGCGCCGAACCTTCTCTTCACGCCGAGCAGTTCAAGATTGTGAACGTCGCGACGAATGAAGAGCTGGCCAGCGCCGGCGGCTGAGCATAGCGACTCCTTACTGCCCTTGGCCGCGCGCAAAATTGCGAGCGGCAGCTTTGACCGTTGTTGCGCCACCCTAATGCGGTGGCGCAAGCGGGAGGACGCGGCTTGCCGCTGCCAGGGTGCCCATCCAACCGTCCTCTCGGGAGAGGCCAGGCGGAATCGTGCTCCGCGTCAGCTCACAAATAGGTACTTTGAGGCGAATTCCGGCTGGCTGGTGGCGTTCACGCCGAGCTTGCGCAAACCGGCGGCGTCACCGGGCGACGGGATATGCGTGAGGTGGACGTCACAACCGTGGAGCACTTTTAGATGTTCGATGGCGGCCTCCGCGGCCGGATTCATCAGGGCGCTGATGCTCAGCGCGATAAGGGTCTCCTCCAGGTCCAGGCTGGTCACCTTTCCCTTGAGCACGTCTGTTTTGAAATGGCTGAGCGACCGGGTCACATTAGTCGGCAGGAGATGAATCGTATCCGGAATGTTGGCAAGCATCTTAACCGCGTTGAGCACCAAGCTCGAGGCGGCGTGCATTAGCGGCGAGTTCATGCCGGTGACAATCCTCCCATCCTTCAACGCGATGGCCGCACCGCAGAAGAAACCGTCGCTCCCCTTGCCCCGCGACTGCGCCGCGCGCGCGGCCTCCTGCGCCGGAGCCACCACCCGGCGATCCGTCGTGCTCAGTTCCAGGTTCCGCATGATCAACTCCACCCGCTCCACTGAATCACGCTCTACCAGCCCCATCGCGTACTCGCAGGCGTAGTTGAAATAGCGCCGGATGATTTCCTGCCGGGCCGCCTGCCGGCACATCCCGTCGTCCACGATTCCGAAACCGGCCCGGTTCACCCCCATGTCCGTCGGCGATTTGTAGAACGACGGCTCGCCCGTGATCCGCTCAATGATCCGCCGCAGCAGCGGAAACGCCTCGATGTCCCGGTTGTAATTGACCGCCGTTTGCCCATAGGCCTCCAGATGAAAATGGTCAATCAGGTTTACGTCCTTCAGCTCGGTGGTCGCGGCTTCGTAGGCCACGTTCACCTCGTGCTTCAACGGCAGGTTCCAGATCGGAAACGTCTCGAACTTGGCGTAGCCCACCTTTCGCCCACGCTTGTGCTCGTGGTAAAGCTGTGACAGGCAGGTGGCCAGCTTTCCGCTCCCCGGCCCCGGCCCGGTGACCACCACGATCGGCCGCTCTGTCTCAATCCACGGGTTTGCCCCATAGCCTTCCTCGCTGACAATCATGTCCACGTCCGTCGGGTAACCCTTCGTCGCCCGGTGCGTATAGACGCGGATATCCCGCCGTTCCAGCTTGTTCTTGAAGGCCACCGCCGCCGGCTGATTGTCAAACCGCGTGATCACCACCGCCCGCACCGTCACGCCCCATTCCCGGAGTTCGTCAATCGTCTTGAGCGCGTCTGTGTCATAGGTGATCCCGAAGTCCGCCCGCATCTTCTTCTTCTCGATATCCCCCGCGTAGATGCACAACACCACCTCCGCCCGGTCCTTGAGCCGCTGCAAGAGCCGCATCTTCACCTCGGGCTGGAAACCGGGCAGCACCCGCGCGGCATGATAGTCCAGCAGCAGCTTGCCGCCGAACTCGAGGTAGAGCTTCTGGTTGGCACCGTCAACGCGCTGCAGAATCGCGGCGCTCTGTTGCTCCAGGTAGCGCTCGTTGTCGAAACCGGTGGTTGCGGCCATGGGTTGTTCCTTCTGCTGAATCGCCATCGCCTTCATCCTAGGGGTTTCTGCGGCCTTTGGAAAGCTACCAAATATCAAAGACATCTTGGAGTTGCTGACACTCTGTACTTTAATGAACTGGAATTGCTTCTGGCTGTAGAAATCCCTTGCATCCACAAACCCCTCCATCCACGCTCCTCATCCACAGCGATGTTGGCGCTACCGCTGATAATGAAAAAAAGACAGGGGGCTGTGGCCCTCTGATTCAAATCGCCTACCCGCGTCGGCACCACTCAACAAGACCATGAAGACGATTGCACGAAACTTGAAGACGAGGATTCTGTTATTGTCGCTGGCGCTTCCCCTGTGCGCGGAGGCTGCGACAGCTTTTAACGACGGTTTTGAAGGCGCCGCGCTGGACCCGTTCTGGACGGCGCAGCAACAGAACGGCACCATCGCCCCCTCCTCGCTCCAGCCTCACACCGGCACGCAATCTGTCCGCATGACGCGCACGACCGGCGGGCAGTTGGGGCTGAGCCTGAACCATGTCTTTGCGGAGGCGGAATTCGGCACTGCCAGCGTGTGGTTCTATGACAGCGTGTTCTATTGCTATGCGTCCTTTGTCCTGGAGAACACCACCGCGGCGAAGAGCGCTTCGATCGGGGTGCAGGATTGGGACTACGGCAATTATTATTGGAACTCGCACATTAGCAGCGGCTCTGTCGGCGCCCGCGCTCCGGGCTGGCACCTGTTTTCCATCACCACCGGCCCCACCAACCAGATCGTCACGCTGGATGGTGCGGTCCTCTTTTCCGGAACCAACGAGAACATTGGTTTCAACAAGGTCTCGCTGAACGCATCCGGCCCTGGCGGCAGCGGCAGCTATTTTTGCGACGACTTTTCCCTCACGCAATCGCCGGTGATTGTAGGGCAGCCGCAAAGCCGCGGCGTCGCCATTGGGTCTGAGGTCACGTTCGCGGTCACGGCCGTTGGCTTGGGCTCGCTGTCCTATCAGTGGCAGTTCAACAACGCCGACCTGAGCGAAGCCACTGGAGCCAGCCTCACGTTGACCAACGTGCAGTTGTCCTACGTCGGGGATTACCGGGTAATTGTGACCAACGAAACCGGCAGCGTGACCAGCAGTGTCGCGGCGCTGACCATTTCGTCTCCCATCATTACCGAGCAACCGCAAAACCAGAATGTCCCTCTCGGCTCCAACGCCACGTTCGTCGTCACCGCGACGGGCCCGGGTGTGCTTGCGTATCAATGGCAATTCAACTCCGCCAACCTGGCTGGGGCGACCAACGACGTGCTGTTGATAACCAACGCGCAACCGTCCAGCATTGGCGATTACCGGGTAATCATCTCCAACGATTACGGCAGCGCCACCAGCAGTGTTGCCACCCTGACCCTGCTGCTGCCCCCAACCGTCACGACCCTGGCCGCCAGCAATGTGAGCGCTTGGAAGGCCACTCTAAGAGGGACGGTGAATCCGCACGGCACCAACGCCACGGCCTGGTTCGAGTGGGGTGCCACGACCAGCTATGGAAACGTCACACCGGTTCAGCCCCTTGCCGGCGGTTCCAGCGCCGTCACTGTGAGTGCTGCGATCAGCAATCTGACCCATTTGGCCTCCTACCACTACCGCCTCGTGGCCAGCAACGTCGTGTTCCGCACCGACGGCACGGATGCCGCCTTCACCACCCTGGCTGCGCGGCCGGTCGTTTCCTCGTTTTCGCCGGTCGTCGGCACCCCCGGCACGATCGTGACGATCACAGGCAGCAACCTGACCGGGGTCACCTATGTGGGATTTGAGGGGATTATCGCCGAGTTCACCGTAGTTTCTGACAACCAGATCACCGCGGTCGTTCCGGCCGGAACCGCCTACGGACAGATTGTCGTGGCCGGTCCTGGCGGTGTGGGAGCCAGCGCCGGCGGTTTCGTGGTGCGGCCGACGGACTCGATCATTGCCGGCCCGTTCTTCCCTCCGCCCCTTGACTGTTCCTTCTCAGAATCATCTTCGCCTGATGAAGGCGCCATCGGGCGGACCGGTGGCAAAACCTGGTATCTTTATAACGTGGCACTGGCCAATTCGGCGGTGGTTTATTGGGGAGCCACCAACCAGGGGGTGCGCCTCTCGTTCGTGCGGTCGCCATTCCCGCAGCCGTATCTTCCGGCGGAAATTCTGAGCTACGCTTCCAATCTCTCCGATCTGCCAGGCGGGGTCCTCGTCTGGACGGGCCAGACCCGGTTGCCGCCAAACATGACGACGGTTTACACGCGGTTCACGCTGCGCGTTAAAGATGTCTATGACGCTCCGCTGTCCTTGATGAACGCCGCGGGTTTGGGGCTCCCCGACAACATCGGTGCGGTGCTGGTGGTGACTCCGGATCTGGTTTTTCAGGCGAACATGCTCTTCGAGGCGTCGTTCTCGTTGTCCGGCCCCTATTATCCGGCGTTGGAGTTCTACGACGCCCAATCCACACCCGCCGGCGGCGGCACGGCCTACACCTCTTTTGCCGGCGGCTTCTTCTACGAGAACACCCGGCCGGTGTTCACCAGCGGACCGTTTGCGGATGTGTCAGTGCCCGGAAACACCTCCGTTGGCCCGATTTACTTCACCTTCACGGATGCGGAAACGGGGGCTTCGTCGGTGTCCATCCTGCCCTGTGTCTCAACCAACCAAGCCCTCCTGCCAAATGGCAACATCCCGATCACGCGCACGGCGGCTAATGCGGCCTTTCTCCGCGCTTACCCGCTCGCCGGCCAATCCGGAAAGACCGTTGTCACTGTATCCCTCACGGATGGCGGCGCGACCAGCAGTCAACCTTTCCTGCTCACGGTCAACAATCCGCCGCGGCTTGATCGCAACGACCCGTTGTACACCACGCAAGGTGCGGCGCGGATTGTCGGAAACACGTTGCTGGCGGCCAGCGATGCCGAAAACCCCGCCGCGCAACTGACCTACACGGTTGCTCCCGGAGGAATGGGCGGGCCGCCCCACCATGGGTGGCTCCGATTAAACGGCACCAACCTGCTGGCCGGCGACACATTCACCCAGGAGGACATTAACCTGGACCGCCTCAGCTATCTGCACGACGGAGCCTGCGCCACTAACGACGATTTCACCTTTAATGTGTCCGATCCGGACGGTGGCGTAACTCCCACGGGCGAACATACCACCTACACCTTCCGCATTAACGTTGCCCCTGCCAATCATCCTCCCGTTGCGTTCAACGGAACTGCCAACGTCGGGCTTAACGCGACCTTCAACGGTGTGTTCAGCGTGACCGACACCGATTGCCCGCCCGTGCTACTGACATTTCGTGTGTTGACAAACGGCACCAAAGGAACACTTGTTCTAACCGACACAAGCACCGGCGCGTTCAGCTACACCGCCTCCATCGGCCAGACCGGCGACGATACGGTCGTGTTCCAGGTCAACGATGGGACACTGGACGCGGTCTCGCCCGGCGTGTTCACCTTTACCATCGAAAATCAAGCGCCCACTTCTTTCGCTGGTTCAGGAACGACGATGGAAGACCAGCCGTTTCAGGGCCTCTTGTCGGCCACAGACCCCGACCTGCCACCCCAAACGCTGAATTACCGGGTGGTCACCAATTCCCTCAAAGGCGCAGTATCCATCGCCGATCCCGCCACCGGCGCCTTCGTTTACCTCCCTGATCCCGGCGCCATCGGCACGGACGTCTTCAGCTTTGTCGCCAACGACGGAACACTCGATTCCGTCCCCGCCGCCTTCACCATTACCATCCGACCGAATCTGGACCCGGGGGATATCGTGGTTGCCGACGCCAGCGGGCGGCGGTTGGTGCTGATTGACACCGCCGGCGCGCAGTTTGTTCTGTCGGAGAGCAATCTCTTAACCGACCTGCACGGCATCGCCATCGAGCCGTCCGGCTCCATCCTGTTGGTGGACCAGCTCAGCGGCGTGCTCCGTGTCAACCCCGCCAGCGGGGCCCAGACTGTTCTCGCCGCCGCCACCAACTTCTCCACGACTCCGCTTGGTCCCATCGGCATTGCCGTCGAGCGCGACGGTTCGATCCTGGTGGCCGACGGCGTGGAGGGCATTAAACATGTTCACCCGGTCAGTGGCGCTATCTCTGTGCTTTCCTCGGGAGGCAGCCTGGTGTTGCCGGCTGGTGTCACCGTGGCGCCAAACGGGGATATCTTCGTGGCGGACTTGTCCGCGTTGGCCGGTCAGGCCAGCCGCATCGTGCGGTTGGACCCTGCCTCCGGCGCACAGACCATCGTCAGCAGCGGCGCGAACCTCGTGGCTCCGGTCGGCATCGCCATGGACAAGAACGGCATGCTGGTCGTTTCGGATGCGGCCACGTTCGGGGGCGGCTCTTTCGATTCCGTGCTGCGCATTGACCCAGCCTCCGGCGCGCAAACTGTCCTGGCCACGAACAACCTTTTGAGCCTGCCTACCGGCATTGCCACGGCGTCCGGCGGGCGCGTATTGATTGCCAACGGCGGTAGTGGCGCCGTGGTGCAAATTGATGGCACCACTGGCGAACAAGCCGTGCTGGCCTCCGGAGGCTCACTACTCAACCCCTTCGCCGTCGCCGTCGTTCACCGGCTCGAATTGCGGTCCCCTTCGGTCTTGCCGGATCGCCGGTTTCATTGCCTGGTCTATGGCGAGCCGGGCGAAACCTACCTGCTGCAGTCCAGTGCGGACTTGAAGACCTGGAGCACGGCAGGCTGGGTGACCAACGACGCAGTTTTGGTGGAGTTCATTGATCCAACTGCACCGGGTCAACCGTGGCGCTTCTATCGCGCCCGCCCACAGTAAGGTCGTTGCTTTGGCCTTTCAGGCACCCGCAAACTGACTGAACTGACAGATTGCTTATTGTGCGCCGGCAAAGCGATTACGGGTAACCGCTCTCGTCATGCTGTGTTATACAACCTCAATCCTCAGCGATTTGCGGAACCCACTCACCCAGCATTGAAAGGCGGGGCAGTAGCCTGCCTTTGCTAAGTGCCTGATTTTGCAGATCTTCCAGCTTATGGCCTACCCAAAACGCGGAATCAACCCAGCCATTACCTGTTAGAATCGTCTCACCGGGCTGGTGGATTCGAGAACTGCACCTCAAATCGGGTATCTCCGTCCACGCCCGCCGCCTGCCGCCCCAACTACTGGCTCCGCCCATTCCCCAGGTCTGAGGCACCCGGCCCCCAAGCCAACCCCGGCGTTGGGACGGTGCCAATCCGGCGGGACCCCGGTGTGGTTCCCATGGGGGTCGGCCCCCATGGGAACCACACCGGGGTATCGCGGGTGTCACAGCGTTGTCACACCGGGGCGGCTATTCGGTCCAGGAGTAGGGCACTGGAGTAGTGGATTGTGGTGCTGAGGATTCGGTTTGGGGCGGGCATTTCCTACCCTTACCATTGGCGGCAGTAACGAGCCGGAAAAGCAGCCGTGTTCGGGATCGGCAGGCCTAGACGCAATCTCACCCGTTGGAGAACTGCTGGGTCCTGTGCTGCACTGGCAGAGGGGCGCAGTCCGGGCCCACTGTCATTGCGACGTAGACAAACCAGCGTCAGCCCTTTAGTTTCGAAGCTCATGACTGCGAACCGGAACCTCAGTTTGTTGGACTTCTCCACGTAGCCATGAATGCTCGTTCTCTGCTCCTCGCCCTCACCTGCGTCGGCTTGGTCGCCCCCGCCGAGGCTCAGCTATCCGTCTCGGGCAGTCCTTTGGCGGGCTTGGAGCAGCTCAAGGACTTCCGCACCCGGCGGGACTCCTCCTCCGACCCGAACTGGCACTCCGGAAACAGCGACCGGCGTGGCATCGAGGCGGGCGGAACGCTAACAGTCGTGGAGTTGGAAGGTCCGGGCATGATCACGCACATCTGGTTCACCATCTCGCACAAGGCGCCGTTCTACTCGCGGCTGCTGACGTTGCGCATTTACTGGGACGGCGAGGAACATCCTAGCGTCGAATGCCCGGTGGGCGACTTCTTCGGCATCGGCCACGGAGTGGACAAACCCTTTATGTCTATTCCGATCCGCGCCACGTCGGAGGGCCGGGCACGCAACTGCTACTGGCCGATGCCCTTCCGCAAGTCGGCCAGGATCACGGTGACCAACGAGAGCAAGGAGCCGTGCCGCTCGTTGTACTACTACGTGGACTGGCAGGAGCATGAGACGCTGCCGGCCAACACCGCATACTTCCACGCCATGTACCGGCAGGAACATCCGTGCGTCATGGGCCGCAACTACCTGCTGGCCGACATCAAGGGGCACGGACATTACGTCGGCACCATTCAGAGCGTTTATCACATGTCCGCCGGCTGGTATGGCGAGGGAGACGACTTCTTCTTCATTGACGGCGAAGCCGAACCGAGCCTGCGCGGCACCGGCACCGAGGATTACTTCTGTGATGCGTGGGGATTCCGCGAACAGGACGGCCCCTTCTATGGCACGCCCTTATGGGAAGGCCAAAAGGCAGGCGACCGCGGGACGGCGTATCGCTTTCATCTGACCGACCCCGTGGTATTCACCAACTCGCTGCGCGTGGAGATTGAGCACAAGGGATCGGTGACCCTCCCGGATGGCAAGCGCAATGGGTTTATCGAGCGCGACGATCTGATGTCGTCGGTGGCGCTCTGGTATCAGACCGAGCCGCACAAGCCCTGGCCCGTGCTGCCGGCGGGGCCGGAGCGGCTTCCCTTCAACGAGCGCCCGCTGGTGGTCGGCTGGCAGGCCCTCAAGAGCGGCCGGCATTCCGACGGCGCCGCGGCAACCCAGGATCTGCGCGGCAAGGTCACAGGCGACAAGTTCCTGGCGTTCACGCCCGCCGAGGTTGACGGGTGGATGGAACTGCGCTTCACGACCGACAAAGCGGAGGCAGCGGATTTGGTCGGCCAAATGGTCCACGGGCCCGAGGGTGGCCGGTATCGTGTCCTGCTCGACGGCCAGGAAATGGCGGTGATGACCCTCGCCGGGGAAGATGTGGGCGTCACGCCGCACCGCTGGGGCATGCGCCAGTTGACCGCGGGCGAGCACGTCTTGCGGTTCGAGGCCGCCAACAGGCCCGGCGCCAATGCTGGAAGCCAGCTGGGCTTTGACTCCCTTATCGCCCGCGTGCCGGTCTATGCACGGCCGCTCAATCTCGACCTGCGTAAAATCCAACAGTGACCTATGAACAATCATACCCTCTCCCGCCGCCAATTCCTCCAACTCACCGCCGCCGCTGCCGCCGGCACCGCCGCCTGGCAGTTCACCCCGGCGTTCGCGCAAACCGATTCCGCGGGGACGCCCTTCGAAACCGCGCTCGCGGGTCCCGGCCAAGGCCACTGGCGGCGGCTCTTCCTCGATGCCTGGGCCGTCGAGGAACAGCAGGGCCTGGCCCGCGTCTTTCACGCCGCCGAGAAGCATCCCGTCCCCGTGCTCAAGAGCGACAAGCCCTGGGACAGCGTGCCCGCTGCCATCACCGGCCCTTACGTTTATGGCACCGTTGCCCGGGACGGCAGCAAGCTGCGACTCTGGTATCAGGTCCTCACCAAAGGCAACCACGTCGGGTACGCGGAGTCGATCGACGGCATCCATTGGACCAAACCCGACCTTGGCATCATCGAGTTCAACGGCTCCAAGGCCAACAATTTTTGCCTGTCCGCCGCCCAGCGCGAGGTGGGCGGTGGCGAGTGCCACAACCCCAGCGTCCTCCGCTGCCCCGAGCCCGCCGATCCGGACAAGCGCTACGCCCTGTTCGGTTTTGACGGCAAAGCCGGGCACGCCCGCGTGGCTTTCTCGCCCGACGGCTTGCACTGGAAGTATGTCCCCGAGACCGAGAAGAAGGCGCTCTTCACCTCGTCCGATGTCGTCAACTTCTTCTATGATCCTTACCAGAAACGCTACACCGTGACCTGGAAAACCCGCAGCCGCCGCGGCCGTGCCGTCGGTGTCGGGTGGTCCCAAGACGCGCTGACCTGGACCAAACCCTACGAGGGCCCGCTCTTCGCCGCCGATGATCTCGACCCGGATGCCACCCAGATTTACGGCATGCCCGTGTTTCCCTACCAGGGCCTCTACATCGGCCAGCCGTGGATGTACCACGCCCGCTACTTCAAGTCCGGCGACTATTCGGTCAAGAAGCTCCACGAAGCCCAGGAGGATTCACCTCGCACCATGGAGGTGCAATTGGCCTGGAGCTGGGACCTCATCAACTGGACCCGCGCTGCCGGGCGGCAGCAGTTCATCCCGCGCGGCGCCAAGGGCCAATGGGATGCCGGCATGATCGTCACAGCGCGCGCGCCTGTCCTTGTCGGCGACAAGCTCTACTTCTACTACGGCGGCTGCGATGGATTGCACGATGACAAGCGCGTGAATGCCGCCATCGGTCTGGCGACACTGCGCCTCGACGGCTTTTGCTCCATGCGCGCCGGCATCAACGAAGGCTGGCTCATCGGCCGCCGCGATCCCTTCCGCCGCCCGGTGGTGACCATCAACGCCCGCACCGGCACGAACGGATATGTGACGGCCGAGATCCTCGACCGGCGCAACAAAGTGGTGCCTGGATTCTCGAAGGAAAACTGCGTCACCTTCCAGGGGGATTCCGTCCGCCACGAACTGAAATGGAAATCCTCTGCGTTCACCGCGGCGCAGAAAGCGAGCGACTACAAGATACGGTTCTGGCTCAAGAACGCCGAACTGTTCTCTTACCTGCCCGCCGACCTCGACCCCGCCCAGCCCGACATCGCCCGCCTCTCCCAACCGAAGTCCTGACAGCCGACCCGGCAGCGCCGTCAGCAGTGCGTGATCTCAGCAAAGCGACGGCCGTTATGGTTAGAACTGCCCCTTGCGGGCCCCGGGCTGCTGGTGTGGCTGGTTGGGGAGGTCCGCACACCTCGGAGCAAGAGGCTAGGGTGACAAAGGAACAAGCGGCATGCGTTGCCTCCGCTTGCAGAGCAGGCGTCCTCGTCTGGCTTGAACACTTTTGGCTTTAGCCCTCAAGTCTATTGTTATTTCCTATCGCCGTGAATAGACGAGTGTTCCTCAAAGCCGGGGCCAGCGCCGGCGCTCTGCTGCTCAGCCATCCCGCCTGGGGCACTCAGGCAGAGAAGCCCAAACCGACGGACGATGAAGTCCTTGCCCAAACCCGAGCACGCATTGCGCAGCACCGCATGGGCGACGGAGATATCCTCGTCCGCAATGCACGAGGCAAGCCGGTGCGAGGGGCAAAGGTCCGGGTGGAGCAGCTCCGCCACGATTTTCTCTTCGGCTGCAACTTCTTCCTGTTCGGAGGCTGCGGCAAGCCCGACCTGGAGGAACAATATCGGCAGCGATTCGTCTCGCTGCTCAACTACTGCACACTCGGCTTCTACTGGGCGAGGTATGAACGTGAACGCGGCAAGGCGAACTATCATTACACGGACGAGGTTGCCGCCTGGGCACGCGAGCACGGCATGACCTGCAAAGGCCACCCCCTCGTTTGGGACCACCCAGCAGGCTCGCCGGATTGGCTCCCCGACAACCCGAAGGAGATCGAGCGCCTGTCCGTGGCGCGCGTTCGCGAGATCGTCTCCCGCTACCAGGGCCGCATTGACATCTGGGATGTCGTCAACGAAGCAACACACCTTACCAATAAGCCTAACAAGACGAAGATGGCCGATTGGGCGGTGTCGTTGGGGGCTGTCCCCTATGTTGCCGAGCATCTGAAAGCCGCTCGCGCGGCCAACCCGCGCGCGATGTTGCTTGTGAATGATTACCTCACCGAACCCGCCTACTACTCTATTTTGGAACGGCTGCGGGACAAGGGCCAGTTGCTGTTTGACACCGTCGGCATCCAGAGTCACATGCACGGGGGCGCGTGGCAGTTGAACAAGGTTTGGGACATCTGTGACACCTACAGCAAACTGGGTCTGCCACTCCATTTTACGGAAACCACTGTCGTAAGCGGCCAGCATAAGGGCCCTGGCCAAAACTGGGGACCGACCACCGCCGAGGGTGAGGCCCGGCAGGCGGAACGCACGGTGCAATTCTACACCGCGCTGTTTGCACACCCGGCGGTGCAGGCGATCACGTGGTGGGACTTCTCCGACCTGGGCGCATGGCAAGGCGCGCCCGCGGGCTGGCTCCGGCGGGACATGTCTCCCAAGCCTGTTTACGATCAGCTCATGGCGTTGATCAAAAGACAGTGGTGGACCCGGGCAGAGGAGTCGACTGATGCCCGGGGCAGGGTGAAGTTGCGCGCCTACTACGGCACACACCGTGTGATTGCCCAATTGCCCGACGGCCAGAACGTGGCCAAGGAGGTGCACTGGGAACGCGGGAGTAAGAACCGCTTTGAACTCACGGCATGACGAACCGCACATCACTCTCCGCGCTCGTGCTCGCAGCCGCATTGGCTGTGTGTGACGGGACACCGGCGATGCGGGTCGTGAAGGCCACGAACAGCGGCACTCCGCTGCTGGTAAACGGCGCCTTCGAAGACCCTCTTCCGGAAAAGCCGGCGCCTTGGTTTGCCTGGCAGCAGGGTTATCGCCCGGCGCCGGGGGCGGGACGCGCCGGCTCCCAGTGTGTCGTTTGCGAGCGAACAGAAGGCGGCGGCGAACATGGCATCAGCCAAACGCTCACACTCAACCGCACCAACATTGCGCCCTTCATTGTCCGGGGCTGGAGCCGGGCCGAGAACGTCAGCGGCAGCCCTGACAACGGCTACTCGCTCTACGTGGACATTATCCATGCGGATGGCACCTCTCTCTGGGGGCAGACGGCGAGCTTTTCCTGCGGCTCGCACGACTGGGAGAAACGCGAGTTTGTGCTGCTGCCGGACAAACCGGTCAGGCTATTGACGTTGCATTGCCTGTTTCGCGGTCACACCGGCAAGGTGTGGTTCGACGACGCCTCCGTGGAAGAGGTCCCAACCCCGGCAGGGGCGCTCTTGTTTCAGGGCGTGCCGCTGCAGGAGTTCACGCTTGCGCCGCCCCAGACACAAGCCCCGCAACGCAAGGTCTCCACGCGCGACGGATTACGAATGACTCTGCGCGACACTGCCATCACCTCGCTGCGAGTGGATGGGAAGGAAGTGGGGGCGACATCACCATCAGGCTTCCTGGCCCGTGATTACGCCGCGGACTCAGACGTTTACGCCTTCACCGCCGGGGGATGCACGGAACTTGGCCTCAAACTGGTGGCCGACCTGGCGCCTCATCGGGACCACATTGCCATCACCGGCTGCGTGACCGACACGACGGGCCGAGATCGCGCCGTCACGCTCCTCTTTGCGCTGCCGCTGGACGCAACCGGCTGGCAGTGGGGGGATGATGCGCGGCGGAGCCGCCGCATCGCGGGCAGCGGCGAGTTCGCCAACACCATCAACCTTCGGTGCGGCGCGAACGGCAAGATGTCGCTTTATCCCCTGGCCGCGGTGTGGAATGACCGCTGCGGCCTGGCGCTGGGACTCGACATGGATCACCCGGCCCAATACCGGCTGGTCTATCACGCCGGCACCAGGCAGTTCTTTATCGCCTATGACTTCGGGCTGACGCAGGACACCGCGAGGCTTCCCAGCGGTGCTGAGTTCCGCTTCGTGATCTACCGCTTTGACCCGCAATGGGGCTTCCGCGCCGCGCTCCAGAAGTATTACGACATCTTCCCCCAACACTTCACCAGGCGCGTCGCCCGCGAGGGCATCTGGATGCCGTTCGCCGACATCGCCCGGGTGCCCGACCACGAGGACTTCGGGTTTGCCTTTCAGGAAGGCGCTCCCAACGTCGCGTTTGACGACCAGCACGGCATCGCCAGCTTCGTCTATGTGGAGCCCATGAGCCACTGGCTGGCAATGCCCGGCGACGCGCCCCGGACTTACGAGAGCGCCATGTCGGTCTTGACCAACGATCTGGGGAGCGCCCGGGGCGAGGATCAGGCCCAAATGGCGGCGGCCACGCTCACCAGCGGTGTCGAGAACAGCGAAGGCCGGCTCTCTCTCTACCTGGTCAAGGCGCCGTGGTGCGATGGCGGCGTCTTCACGCTAAATCCCGACCCGGACCTGCCCACCACTCCCGAGCGCCCGTTCAACAAGGCAATGGTCATGCGCCAGCACATTGAGGCGGCCTTCAAGAAGAACGAGCCAAGACAAGGCCCTCTACCCCATCAACCCTCGATCCTCAACCCTCAACCAACGCCCGGCCTGGATGGCGTCTACCTGGACTCGTTCGAGATGTCCTGCGCGGAGCTGAACTACCGCCGGGAGCACTTCCGCACCGCGCGCGCGCCGCTGGTGTTCGACCGCGAGGGGCGGGTCTGCCAGTTGATGATCTTCAACACCTGGACCTTCGCGCGCGACACCGCCGCCGAAATGCGCGAGCAGGGCAAGCTGATGTTCGCGAACGCCGTCCTCTGGCAGTTCGCCTTCCCCGCCCCGCAGCTCGACGTCCTCGGCACCGAGGTCAACTGGCTGCATCACGGCGAATACCTCCCGGACCCGGACGCGGTGATGAGCTTTCGTCGCGCCCTCTGCCGCCGGAAGCCCTACTGCCTGCTGATGAACACCGACTACGCGAAGTTCACCCCGGATCTGGTCGAGCGCTACTTTCAGCGCTGCCTCTTCTACGGCGTGTGGCCCGGGTTCTTCGACCAGGAAGCCGCCTCGAAGGACCCGTATTGGCTGTCAGGCAGGAAGTGGTATGAGCGCGACCGCGCGCTGTTCAAGAAGTATATCCCGCTGCTGCAACAGCTCGCGGCGGCGGGCTGGCAGCCCGTGACCCACGCCGCATGTGACAATCCGAAGATTCTCGTCGAGCGCTTTGGCCCGGGACCCGACGAGACCGCGTATCTGACTCTGCTCAACGACACCGCTGAAACCCAGAGCGGGAGGGTGATGGTGGACCTTAAGGCACTGGGCTGGAGGCGTGTCGCAGCCGCACAGGAGTTGGTTTCAGGGACGCCCGCCAGACCCTCCCGCGCCGGCTGGCAGATCACGCTTCGCCCGCAACAGGGCGAGATGTTGCGCCTGAGCCGGTAGGCTGCCCGAGACAGGCTTGCGCACCGGCAAACAACCGCCCGTCGGCCTGAGAGTCACAGGGTTCTGCGGTCACAACCTGTGCTTACACTCGCGGTCATGGCGCGCACCGTGGAGCACACGGACGCTCTGAATGGCCTCGACATCCTGGCTTCCCGCCGCTATCAACTGCCCGCTCTGAGAAGCCATGAGACCGAACACAAAGGCCCTTCTGTTCCAGCCCCTTCGCAATTCCGTAGCCGCGGACGTCAGTCCGCGCCGTTTTTTGGGACTTGCGCCGACTGACGTCGGCGGCTACGGGCTCTGGCTGGTGGCGCTTGGCGTGATGTGCCTGGGGCTGACGCTGCGGGCCGAGCCGTTTGAGGCCGCGCGCTATGGTTTGCCGCTGCCCGGGGGCAACGGTGTGATGTGGGAGGACCCGCGCGAGATCCACAGGGTGGTGGTGCATTTCGCCGCCACGCCGCCCGCGCCGGAGCAGGTGCGGCTGGAGTATTGGGGCAGCCGCTGGCCCGAGCAGCACCTGCCCAAGGACCGCGAGCCGGGCGGCGGCAGCGTCGGCTGGTTCGAGCTGGGAAACTGGTACACCTACCAGTGGCGCACGGCGGACGCAATCGTCAAAGGCGAGGCCGGCAAGATCACCTTCACCTTCCGGCCGGTGAACGAGAAGGAGTTCCCGAAGCTCAAAGACTACCCCGCCGCCTTCCGCTACACGCTGAAGCTGCGGGTCGCCTCCGATGCGCCGCTGCCGAAGATCGAACGCATCGAGGCCTTCACCGATTCCACCATCGAGTCGCGCACGGTGACGCTGGCCTGGAAATCGGCGGACGGCATGAAGTCCGGCTTCGAGCTGTTTAATGGCGCGGTGGAGAAGCTCTTGCCTCCGGCCTCGCGCAAATCCGTCCTGATCCTGCGCCTGGCCGCGAACCCGGACCCCAATACCTTCGATCGCACGCTGGTGACGGTGCGGAACAGCGGGGGCGTGTTCACGTTCGCCGTGGACGACCTCAAGCAGGGGGCGTTGTTTGTGCCGCACGCGGAGGCGGCGGTGTTGCCGGAGGGTGACAACCGGGACTACGCGGCAGTGGCGGCGGCGCAGAAAGCCGCGGGGAACAAGACTTTGTATGACCGGGTGGCAGCCATGCCGGAACAGACCTGGCGCGCGGCCTGGGACGGGATGCCGCCCAAGAAATCGCACATTTACCTACCGCTCGGGCTGGACAGCGGGCGGCAGCGGTTCCGCCTGGACGCGGATGGCACGGTGCGGTTCCGGTCGAACGACCATTACTTGCAGCGGCGGGCGGGCAAAGAAACCCCGCGGTTCGCGCTCGAGCCGGCGCCGGTGCGGTTCCGGTTTCAGCCGCCGGTGGCGCCGGTCGTCCGCACCATCGAGGAGGCGTGCCTGCCCATCGGCCACACCATTTGGGAGACCAACGGTGTGCGCATCTCACAAACGGCTTTCGCCACGGAGTTGGGCGGCGCGCGGGCGGATGGCCCGGCGCCCGCCGCGGACACGTTCGCGGTGTTCCTGGCGAAGTTCGTCTTCACCAACATCACCGGCTCGCCGCAGACCGCCGCGCTGCCCATGAGTTACAAGAGCGGCGAGACGCTCAAGCCGCTCCGAGCGGATGCCAACGGAATGCTCTGGCTCGGCGGCAACGTGCGGGGCCAGGTTCTCAGCGACAAGGCGCCCGCGGTCGAGGGGGAAACGTTGTCATGGACCTGGGAGCTGACGCCGGGCGCTTCCAAGACGGTGCTCGTGAAGATTCCTTACGTGCTGCTCACGGAGAAGGGGGAGCGGGAGTTGCTGGCAAGGCTGGATTTCGAACAGGAACAGCGCGCGGTGGCGGGGTACTGGCGGCGGCGGCTGGACCAGAGCGCCCGGCTGATCACGCCGGAGCCCATGCTCAACGAGTTCTATCGCGCCCACGCCGGGCACCTGCTGATCAACTGCGAGGGTGATCCCGACAGCACGGGGCGGCGGTTTGCGCGGGTAGGCTCGTTCGCCTACGGCGCGTATGGGAACGAGTCGTGCATGATGGTGGTGGACCTGGAGCGGCGGGGGTATCACAAAGAAGCGCAGGAATGCCTGGACGCCTGGCTGCATTACCAAGGCACGGCGCCCCTGCCGGGCGACTTCACGACGAAACAGGGCGTGCTCTATGGCGCGGGCGGGGTCGAGGAGGGCGGCTACAACCAGCACCACGGATGGATTCTGTGGATGCTGGGAGAGCATTACCGCTTCACGCGGGACGAGGCGTGGCTGCGGCGGGCGGCACCGGGCATCCTGGCCGGGGCGGACTGGATCATCAACGAGACCAAACGCACCTCCGACCGGCACGAACTGGAGCGCGGGCTGCTGCCGGCCGGGAGCCTGGAGGACATCGGGGACTGGTGGACGTGGCTCTCGACGAGTTGCTACATGTGGCGCGGGCTGGACACTGCGGCCTGGGCGCTGGGGCAGATCAACCATCCCGAGGCCGCGCGAGTGCGGCAGGAAGCCGACGCTTACCACACCAGCCTGCTGGTGAACTTCCGCAAGGCGTCCAGCCGGTCGCCCGTGGTGCGGCTGCGGGATGGCACAGCGGTGCCGCATATTCCGTCCATGGTCCACCGGCGGGGGCGGTACTTCGGCTGGATCTGCGAGACGCTGGAAGGCTCGTTGCACCTGCTGATCTCACGCGCGCTGGATGCGCGGTCGCAGGAGGCGGAGTGGATCATCAAGGATTACGAGGATAACCGCTACCTCTCAAACCAATACGGCTACACGCTGGACGACTTCGACCAACACTGGTTCGGGCGCGGCGGCATGTCCATGCAGGCTTGCCTGCTGCTGGACGTAGAGCCTTACCTCTACCGGGACGACGTGAAGCAGGCGCTGCGGGCGCTGTTCAACGCGCAGGCGGTGAGCTACTTCCCGGCCGAGCGGATGAACACGGAGCACGCGCTGCCGGACATGGGCGACTGGGCGGGAGACCATTACAAGAGTTCCGACGAGTCCAACGCCACCGGCTGGCTGCGTTACCTGTTCGTGCGCGAGGAGGGCAACACACTGCTAGTCGGCCAAGCGATCCCACGCGAGTGGCTACGCCCAGGCACGCAGTGCGGCATTGAGCAGACCGGAACGCATTTCGGCCCGACGAGCGTTATCTACACGGGCGGCGAAGAGGTGATTACCGCCAAGCTCGAGGCCCCACGCCGAAATCCGCCGACGGCAATTCGTCTGCGCTTTCGCGAGCCAGGCGGCCGAGCGCTGTCCGCCGTCGAGGTCAATGGCAGGCCCTGGAAGAAGTTCAAGGGCGAATGGGTGCAGTTACCCGGCGACCTCGGCGCGGCGATCGTAGTGGCGCGATACTCCGAGAAGTAACCCGCTGCTCTCACCTAAGTTTATGGCGAAGGTATGGATGTGGGTGATCGTCGTATTCACCGTCAAACCGCTTGAAACCAACTCCCATTAGAACGCGGGAGCCACATCGTCGTGGATCAAAAGTGTCAAGTGTGTATTCAGCTTGGGGATACGGTGAGGATCAGTGTACGCCTAAATCCCGCCTCATTGGTTGCCGGGGCAGGATTCGGAGAAGGAATCTGGAACGAGGATGGCTCCAGGTGCTGCCCTTGGGAGCAGGCCGATCATTATTTCTACCGCAGCGCTAGCTGCGGGCGATTTCGACAAAGGTCCTGATATTCTCCGTGCTGACGCCGGGCGGCATGCCGCCGGCGCATGAGAGGATCAGTCTGGATTGGTCGGACGTCTCGGCCAGGAGCTTCCTCACCGCCGCCTGCACGTCGGCAGGAGAGCCTTTGGCGAGCACGTCGCGAGGGGGAATGTTGCCCAGAATCGCGAGGCGGTTGGCAGACATCTGCCGGAGTTCCGCGAGGGTGTTGAAGATGCCGGGGTTGTAAAGGTTGATGCCAATCTCAGGATAGTAGCCAATGGACTTGGCACACTCGGCGTCGTTGTGAAAGAACTTCACGGCCTCGTCCCCAGCGTAGAGTTCTTTGAAATAGGGCAGGGCGAATTCTCTGAAGTCTGCTTCGCCGACAAAGCCCACGATGTCGTCCAGCAGGAAGATGCCGTCAATGGAAGGGAAGGTCTCGCGCTGGAGAGCGTGCCATTTCTTGAGGAACTGGGTAATCGTGCGCAGCAGTTTATGGGCTTTGTCCGGGTCAGTCTTGAGGGCCATCAGGAACTCGGTGGTGCCCATGAGGAAGGTTGCGACGTTCAGCGGGCCGCGGGACACCGAGAAGCGGATTCTGTGGCCCATATCCTCCAAGCGCAGGCGCGCATGCTTAAGCCGGTTGAGCATGAACGGCAGCAGGCCATCAGTGGCAGGATTCGGCTCATTAAGATCGTCAATCTGCGCGACATCGTGAATGACCTTGTCGGCAAAGGGGAACTCGTTCCTGGGAAAGACGCACTTGGCGCCGAAGGCCGAAGGCTCGGTGCACATGCCGAACTCTGACCAGAATCCGGGCAGGAACGTTACATCAGGGAAAGTCTCAATGGCTTTGCGATTGGCTTGAAACCATAGGTTCTCGGAGGTGAAGTAGTCGAGTATATCGGCGCCGAACCAGTTCGGCAGCCAGGGAGAGTCAATGATGAAGCCGATGGGAGGGCGGGTTTGGGGCAAGCCGCGGACGACTGCGAGGAGTTGATTCCATTGCTGGTCAGTCATGGCTAAAGGGGTGGCGGGAGCGATACAGCCGTGGGCAGACTAACAGGTTGCGAAGAAAGAAGGCGACGGGCCGCCGGATGGGTTGCCCGTGGCTGCCGAGGCCGGTCTTCCCAAGGGATTGTGGAGCTTCAGATTAGAACCGCTTGGTTAGGGTCAGAGTGACCAGGTGCCCCTCTGGGCGCTCCACAGCTGCAAATTCATAGGCATAGCGCACCGAGGTGAACAGGCCCAGCGTGGGCCAGAAAGCGCTGATTTCCGGGCCAATGCCAACTTTGCGGTCGAGGTTGTTCGAGGACCTGTTAGCGCCGTGGTCCACAGTGGTTTGCTGCTGGTAATAACCGATGAGGCCCACATCAACCGTCTTGGATAAACCCTTGCTCAGGCCCCATTCGAGAGTAAAGACCTGGCCGGGGTCAATATCAGTCTTGTCTTGCACATGGAGAAACTCGTAGCGGTTCAGCAGCGAAATTGCCCAGGTCTTTGATTCATCAGGATACCAGACGCCGCCGAGGGTCAGCATGTGCGACCACAGCCCTTTTACGATCAGGTCGGGTCGCTCGGTAGAGTAGTCACCGGTTGGCGCCCAGAAGGCGTAGCCACCGGAGAGGTCGATCTGCTTGAAATGCCAGGAGAGCAGCAGTGGTTCGACCTGGATGTCACCGAGGCCAAACCACGTGTCCTTCGCTTGGCCCGCAGGGGTCAGGTATCTGTAATCGAGGTAGCCGAACGGCACGATGACATCCATCCCGTAAGTCGCGCCCAGGATTTCGAGAGGAGTCATCCAGATGACACGGGGCGCGTTGATGTAGCCCAGGACGTCGAAGTTGGGTGGCCCGCTCCTAAAACGGTCAGCCGAGTAAAAGAAGTTGTAGTCGCGGATATAGACGCCGAGTGGTGGCAGGGACGCGCCTTTGATGCCTTCGGCCCCGGCCGGGTAGTGACCGGCCACGACGGGCTGCGCGGGGACCAGGGTGGGAAATGCAAACAGCCCTGCGATGAGCAGAACGCCAACGAGCTTCGGTAGTTGCTTCTTCATGATCTGAATCGTGTTCTGATATTTGGTTCTGGGTTTATCGGTGAATTCCTAGACATCCTGCATCTTGCCGGTCTGGTACGTTTCGTAGGCGCTCAGGTCGAGCAGGCCGTGGCCGGAAAGATTGAAGAGGATGACCCGCTTGCGGCCAGCCTCACGCGCTTTGATAGCTTCCTCCGCGACCGCGGCAATGGCGTGGGCCGATTCGGGCGCGGGCACAATCCCTTCGGTCTGGGCGAAGAGCGTCGCCTGCTCGAAAACTTTGGTCTGGTGATAGGCTTCGGCTTCCATCAACCCAAGCTTGAGCGCGTGGCTGACCATGGGTGACATCCCGTGATAGCGCAGCCCGCCCGAGTGAATGGACGGTGGCATGAACTTGTGGCCGAGGGTGTACATCATCAACAGCGGCGTTGTCTCGGCGGTGTCGCCGAAGTCGTAACGCAGCTGCCCCTTGGTCAGTGACGGGCAGGCGGAAGGTTCCACACCGACAATGCGGTAGTTCTTCTTCTCTTTGATCTTCTTGCCGATGAAAGGGAACGCTAACCCGGCAAAATTGCTGCCGCCCCCGCAGCAGGCAATGATCGCGTCCGGCTCTTCGCCTGCCAGTTCCATCTGCTTCAGAGCTTCCTGCCCGATGACGGTTTGGTGAAGGCAAACATGGTTCAAGACGCTGCCCAGCGAATATTTCGTGTGGGGATGCTTGACGGTGTCCTCAATGGCCTCGCCGATGGCGATGCCCAGGCTGCCGGGACAATTCGGGTCTTCGGCGAGCATTTTGCGGCCGAATTCGGTCTGGTCGCTGGGGCTGGGATGCACCGTCGCGCCCCAGGTGTGCATCAGCATTCGACGATACGGCTTGTGCTGGTAGCTGACCTTGACCATGTAGACGTTGCACTCCAACTCGAAGAGCTTGCAAGCCAGAGCCAGCGACGCTCCCCACTGCCCCGCACCCGTTTCGGTGGCCAGCCGTTTGGTGCCGGCCACCTTGTTGAAATAGGCCTGGGCGACGGAGGTATTGGGCTTGTGGCTGCCCGCGGGGCTGGCGCCTTCGTATTTGTAGTAGATGTGCGCGGGGGTTTGAAGGGCTTTCTCATAACGCACCGCTCGCAGCATCGGCGTCGGCCGCCACAGGGCGTAAATGTCTCTCACCGGCTCGGGGACCTCGATCCAGCGCTCCGGACTCATTTCCTGTCGCACGAGGTTCTCGGGAAAGATCGCCAAAAGCGCCTCGGGCGGAACGGGCTGCTTGGTGCCGGGATGCAGCGGCGGGGGCACGGGTTCCGGGAAATCAGCCAGCAGGTTGTACCAGCTCTTGGGAATGTCAGCTTGTGTCAGGTCAAAGCGTGTTTGCATTGGCGATACAGATTCAGGTTTCGGACTGTGAACTCGCGAAAAATAGGGGGAGGCGCCAAACTAAGTCACGCACAAACTTTGCGAACTTGCCAAACACCGACGTGCGTGCTCCGGCATACTGGCCAGTCAGAGCCGGCTGGCGACTCGGCGGAAGTGGTAGCCAATGACAGCCAGTTCGATAGCGCAGCGAAGCTGGCCTGGCCGGCGCAGCAGCGTGCCCCAGAAGAACCGCCAGTAATTATGGCGGCCGCGGTCCCAAATGCCCAGGAGCCAGAAGGACTTCAGGAAGGCTTGAAAATCACCGGGCGAAATTCGCAGCCGCGGACCACTGGACCGGTGATGCTTCAGGAAGGTGCGGATGCGCTGGTAGTACACCTTTGGCTCGTAGAGCTTCTTCATCAGGTCGCGGTACCCGGCCTGCAGGAACTCGCGGTTGAGTCGGGGGCGGAAGTTGAGCACGGCATCGGTGTTGTTGCCAGTGCTTTCAGCTTCAAGGCGGCCTTCCCGTTTGAGCCGCTGGTAGAGTTTGGTTTGCGGCAGCGCACTGAGCAGGCCGACCATGGCCGTGACAACGCCGGAGCGCTGGATGAAGTCGAATTGCTGTTTGAAGATGTCCGGCCGGTCGCTGTCGAAGCCGACGATAAAGCCACCCATGACTTCGAGGCCGGCGCGCTGAAGGGTTTTGACCGATTCCACCAGGTCGCGGCCCTTGTTCTGGACCTTGTGGCATTCCTGCAGGCTCTCGGGAGAGGGTGTTTCCAAACCGACAAAGACCTTCTTGAACCCGGCCCGGACCATGAGCTCGCACAATTCGGCATCGTCGGCGAGATTGACGGAGGCCTCGGTGAAAAAGCCCATGTCGGGACGCACGCGCTCGCGCCAGACGATGATCTGCCGCAGCAACGCCTTGGTGCGCTGCTTGTCGCCGATGAAGTTGTCGTCCACGATGAAGACCATGTCCCTCCAGCCCCTGAGACGCAGGCCTTCAAGTTCGGCGATGAGCTGGACGGGAGTCTTGGTGCGGGGCACGCGCCCGTTCATGATGATGATGTCGCAGAACTCGCAGTCGTAGGGGCAGCCGCGGGAAAACTGGACGGCCATGGTGACGTAATGCCGGAACTGGACGAGGTCCCAGCGGGGCGTGGGCACGCGGGTAATGTCGGGGCGATCGGCGGCGCAGTATTCGCGCCGAAGAGCGCCGGCGCGCATGTCGGCGACGAGCTGCGGCATGACGTCCTCGGCTTCGCCCAGGACGAAGTGCTGGATGGCGGGAAAGGCCTCATGGCCGGTGGTGAAGAGCGGCCCGCCGGCGATCACCGGTTTCTGGAAGGCGGCGCAGCGCGCGACAATTTCATGGACGGATTCCTTGTGGATGATCATGGCGCTGAGCATGACGTAATCGGCCCAGCGGAGGTCGCTGTCCTTGAGGCGCTCGACGTTCAGGTCCACAAGTTTGAGCTCCCAATGGGCCGGCAACATGCCAGCGATGGTCAGGAGGCCGAGCGGGGGAAAGGTGGAGCGTTTGGAGACAAAGCGCAGTACGTGCTTAAAGCTCCAGAACGTATCCGGATTCTGCGGATAGACCAACAATACCCTCATGAGTAAGCTGCGGTTCGAAACTGCAACCCTGGCAACATAACACTCCGGCGAGACAACAGCACGAAGATTCTTTGGTAAGGACCCAGCGCTTCTCGGTGAACCTGGTCGAGCAGGCCAGATGGAGCGAGAGGCTGGGGCGCCGACCCTGTAACCGAGGCCAAAAGGGTGTTACTTTGCCCGCAGGCGGACGAGGACAACGCCGTGGCGAGGGACTTCGGCCTTGAACTCGCCCTCACACGAGCCCAGGTCCTTCTGCCGCCAGAGATCGCGGACAATGCGCTTGCCTTCGAGGCCGAGCTCGGCCCATTTGGCGACCACCGTCGCCGGCTCTTCGCCACGGTTGAAGAGGCCGACCGCTTTGGAGCCGTCCTCCATATCGCGCGCCCATACTTCCAGGTCGCCGTCAATAGCAACGCGGCGGCCTGGTTTGCCCAGCGGGTCCTGGTCAACCTCAATGACTTCGTCGTTGCAGAGAATGTTGAGGGTGAAATCGTCCAGCCGGGTGATATCGCCGCTGAAGATGAGAGGCGCGGCCACGAGGCACCAGAGGGAGAAGTGGGTGTATTGCTCGTTGGGGGTGAGCGGGGTGGGAACGGTCTGGCCTTTCCAATTGCTCAGATACCCGAGCAAGAGGTAGTCGGGATCGTTCCAGCCGCCGGGGCCGCCGTGCTTGTGCAGTTCGTTGCCGGAATAGACATCAAACCCGTCGCGGAACAGGGCGCTGGGAATGCCGTAGAAGGACCCGCCGAGGTCGCCCGCGGTTCGCCAACTGTGGCCGCCGACTTCCTTGCCCCATTCCCAGACCTTGCCCATGCCATATTGGCAGAGGTTCAGGACGATATCGCGCCCCTGCTTGCGCAGGAGGTCGCCCATCGCTCGATACGGCCACTGCAACTGGGTCAGGGAGGGATTGGTGGCCACGGTGCGGTAGGAGCACCAATCGTACTTGAGAAAGTCATAGCCCCACTCGGCAAAACGCTGGGCGTCGATCGCCTCGTGCTGATACGCGCCGATGTGGCCAGCGCACGTAAGCGGGCCGGGCGAGGTGTAGATGCCGGCCTTGAGGCCTTTCGAGTGGATGTAGTCCGTGAGGGCTTTCATATTCGGGAACCGCGGGTTGGAGTTGACTGCGCCCCACTCGTCGCGCGGCTCGCCAATCAGGGTCGGATCGGTGGCGCCGGGTTTGGCCGACCAGCAATCGTCAATGTTCACGTACTGGTAGCCGTGGTTGATCATGCCGCTGCTGACCATGGCGTCGGCCGCCTCGCGCATGATCTTGTCGGTGACGTGGTTTTCCCAGACATACCAACTGTTCCAGCCCATATGCGGCGTGAGGGCGAGCGTGTCGCCGCACACTATCTTGAACGGGCGCCAGGTATCACCGAGCAGATTGGATGCGCGAAAGGTTACTCTATAGGTGCCGGGTTTCTCGATTCGGCCCTGTATTTGACCGGTCTTGGAATCCACCGTCAGCCCCGCGGGGAGATTGTCCACTGCAAAGGTCATCGGGCGGTCGCCGGTGGCCGGGATGGTGAAAAGGAAAGGGTGGCCCGGCCGAACGCCGAAGATGCGCGCGCCATTGATGCGCGGGGTTCGGGGCGGCTTGGGCGTGAGAATCACCGCTTCCTCCTTGGGCGCGCCGACAATCACCGGGCGCGCCCCAGTGACGAGGAATTTGGCATCAGCCCAATTGGCGTGGCCGAAGTTGATGCTGCCGCGGGAATCGGCCAGGAGCAGGAGCATCTTGACGCCCTTGAGGTCCACCTCGACCTTGCGGGGCGGCTGACCGCGTTTGACACCGCGAGCGCGCCAGAGAACCTTGCTGTCGCCGATGATGCGGAAGGAGAGGGTAGCTTGATCGCTGGTGGCGGCGTCATCCACGCCGACGAACGCCGAGAACTTCTCCGCGCCGCCGTTGAGTTGGAGGCGTATGATGCTATCGGTATGCGTACCGAGGCCGCGCTCGAAACGCTTACCGCCGATGGATAGGGGCTTGCCCGTGACCGACTTGTCGGCCTGCGGTTGCCCCCAACCCTGGACGATGGGGGTAAGGTCCAGCGACGAGAGCCAGACCGTCTCAGGCTCGGCGGCAGGGGTTTGGCAAACGAAGGTGGCGAACACCAGGCCAGTGAAAACGGCAGGCAGGTTCAGCTTCATGGCGGACGATCTTCCCGCAGGCAGGCGCGAAGCGCCAGCGGAAAGTTCTGTGCCAGCTCAACTTGAATTCTCGGGGCATGATTCAGTTAATCCACGAACGCAAAGCCTGCCCAGAGTCCAGAACCAAACCTGGCCAGTATCAGTCGGAATCGTCTCACCGGGCAGGTGAGCTCCAGACCTGCACGGCAAGCCGGGTATATCCGGCCCCGCCCACCGATTGCCGCCCCTCCCATAGGCCCCGCCAGTCCTCCAAACCAGAGGTGCCCCATGCCGAAGCGAGCTACGGCGATGAGGCGGTGGCAATACACCGGGACTACGGTGTGTATCCCATGGGGAGCGCTCCCCATGGGATACACACCGTAGCACCACCGTGCCGTCACCGTATCTCCACGCCAAAACTACCGGTTTGAGCGGGGACTGGAGATGGCGGGGCGGCAGGATCACTGTCCCAAATTTGGACAGTGCGCCAAGTTGGGCGAGAGCCCTGCGGCTCAGGGCCGCGCTTCGATCAGAGCCACTCGGCCGTCGAAGTCCGTGGCGAGAACCTGCGTGGCGCTGAGAGGCAAGACGGTGTTCATCACGCCGGTGCCGAGCTTGTGCTGCCATTTGAGGGCGCCGGTCCGGGCGTCAAGGGCGCAGAGCAAATCGTTCTTTGTACCGTAGAAGACCACGCCGTCCTTCTCGGCAAGCGCAGCGGAGTTGATGTCGTAGCCGAAACCGGCGTTGAGCTCCCAGATCTTCTCCGGCACGGGTGCAGCGGTGGAGAAGGCATAGAAGAAGTCGTTCATGGCGCGGACATAAAAGCGGGTCTGGTCCGGCGAGAGGCCGATGGATTCGCGCACGACATACGCATCGGTGCGCCAGAGTTGCTCGCCGGACTTGGCGCTGAGCGCGGTCATTGTCCGGTCGGGAGCGACGACGAAGACCTTGCCGTCGGCGGCCACGGGCCAGCAGGCCGCGGGTGAAAGGAGTGCGCCAGGCTTGTCCCCTTTCCATTTCCAGGTGAGCTTCCCGGTCTTGGCGTCCAGTGCGTACAAGTACTGGTCCCAGGCGCCGAAAATGACCTGCCCGTCATAGGCCAGTGGTTTGGTCTCGACGAACCCAGCCAGGCCGTCGAATTGCCAGACGAGTTTGCCGGAGTCCAGATCCAGGGCGCGAAAAGCGCCTTCGCTCGAACCGACGTAGACTACGCCATCGGCGATGCGCGGGCAGGCGACGATGGGCCGGCTGGTCGGGTAGCGCCAGGCTTCCTTGCCATTCGCGGCCTTGAGGGCATAGACATTTCCATCGGTCGAGGTAAAAACGACGAGATCGCGGCTTACCTCGGGTGTGGAATAGACGGCATTCCCGGCTTTGAACTTCCACCGCACCCTGCCCGATTTCAGAGCGAGGGCGTAAACCGTCCCAGAGGCGTCGCCGACAATCGCAAGCTGCTTCCAAACAGCCGGCGTGCTGGCGATGGTGTAGCCCGTGTTGTATGTCCAGCGCGGCTTGACATTGGGATAGCGCGCGTTGACCGAGAAGTTCGGGCGGGGGTAGCGGCTGGTGCCGACTGCGTAGTCGTGTTTCTGCAATGCAACTGAGTGCCAAGGAGGCAAGGTCTGCCGGCCGATGGCACGTTCGGCGAACGTCATAGTGCCGTCCTTGATCTCGACGAGGTTAAACCCGCCGACTGGGGCCCGCACACGCAAGCTGGAACGGCCCATGACGCCGGGAACGCCCTCGAAGAGATATCGCTGATTGGCGTGGCCGTGACCGCACAAGACCACCTGCGTGTTGTATTGCTTGAGCAAGTCCAGCACGACGTGCCAGTTGGCGATGCCCTCATCAATGGGGTAATGCGTTACGAAGATGATCGGCTGATTCGGGTCCGGCAGCTTCTTCAACGTCTCCTGCAGCCAGCGCACATCCTGCGGCGCCCAATGGCCATCGCCCATCTTCATCAACGGCCCCTGGTGCAGGCCAATGAAGCAGTAGCCGGCCTGCTCAAAAACAAACCGGTCGGCCGGCCAAAGCCGGCCAAAGTCCGTCGCGCCGGATTCCGACCATTTGGTGTCATGATTGCCCGGGACGACGTAACTCGGGATCTTGAGCCCGTCGAGGATCCCCTTCGCCAGCCGGAGCTGCTCGCGGGAGCCATATTCGGTGACGTCGCCGGAGACAACGACGAAGCTCAGCCCGGTCAGAGAATTAATGTCCTGCACGGCTGCGCGCAGGTCCTCCTCACTGGTGCTGGAACCAACGTGAGTGTCGCTGAGCCAGGCAAAGCGGAGAGGACTTGTTTCCGCCCGGATCAAGATCGGGACCAGCGTCAACAGCAGGCTGAGCAGCGCGGTGCGACGGAATCGGCGGCACGCCCGGATCAATAAGCAAGGTTCTAACATCACCCCTATGGTCGCCCTCTGCGGGACAAATTTCAATTCAAGACACAAGCATCCACCGGAGCCAGAAGCTTGGGTCGCCACTGGAAGGTCTGGCGGTGCCCTACATCCGGAAGATATCGAGGAAGTTCTGGAAACCGCGCCAGCGACCGGGTTGTTCGGACTTGAACCGCGCTTCGCGGACTCGGGCGAGATCGAGTTGAACCAGCACGCCGATGCTGTGCGCGCCGCGCCCGTGCGAACGCAGGGCATCCACACCGTAGCCGTAGGCGACCATGATCTTCCAGGACGAAGAGACGTAAAGAACCCCGGCACCCACGCCGGTATGCCAATGTCCGGGCTGTTCGAGGCCATCCAGGTAATCCACCAGCGCCGTACCGGCAGTGGCGCTAATGTTCCAGCGCTTGCGATGATCCAGTGGGACAGCGTAATTGCCGCTCGCGAGAAAGAACTGCTTGGCGCTGATTTCCTGATAATAGTAGCCCGGCAAAGAGAGCGGTAACTCCGAAACCAACGGCAGCATTGAGCCCAGCCGATAAGCGCTGAAACGATCCGCGTCGAGGCTGGTTCCCGCTGTCAGGCTTACGCTGAATCTGTGCCCCAGTTCAGGCAACGTGTACCCGATCATGGCCTCCGCCCAGAATAAATGGGATTGGGGCTCGATGGAGCGGTCCCCAAAGCCGTAGGTCTCGGAACCGGTACGGAACTGGCCTTCGTACCAGCCGGACAGCTCCATAGCCATGGCGGGAAACAAGGTGGGTTCGCGTCCGCCCCAGCGCAAACCCGCACGAGTGCTGAAAGTGCCGCGGTCATCCGGGACTTGGAAATTACGGTCAGTATCGTCATCCCGCTGGTAAGTGGAGTAGCGCCCGCTGCCGCGCACCAAACCATAGAGGGGAACCGTCCGGTCAGGATTGAAAAGGTGATAGAGGCTCAGCGACGGCTCCGCCCCGTAGCCAGTGAAGGACTCGCGCGTGCGGTATTTCCCCTGTCGTATCTCGGCATAACTGTCGGCGAAGCCGCCGCCCGCCAGGCCGAGGCCCAGATCCGTGTGTTCGCCGAGGACGCGCGCGATGCCCAGTTCTGAGTCGAGGTAGGTCGGCGCCACCGCGAGGCGCAGAGTCAGGTTCGTACGCCAAAAGCCGGGCTGATTCCAATAGTAGAAAGCGTAAGCCGACAAAGGAGAGTGCCCTTGCAGCGCGGCGTTGTACCCGATCTGCAGCAGCGAGCGCCTCGCTGGATCAATCTGCCCCGGGGCAATCAATGGGCAAAGGCAGCTTGAAAGAACCAGAAGGAATACCGAACACCCGAATCGGTTCACGGCCTTCTCCTAACTCATAGGCCTGAGGGGTGCAAGCGGGATTCCGCCCGAATCTTGATTGAATGCGCGTCAATCAGGGTGGCCGGGATAGAATTGCCGATTGCCTTGCCCTGATTCCGGGCTATCGTGAGCGCGTGAGCCTGGCCAGAAAACTACTGCATACACGCTATCGCGTGAACGATCTTGAACGGACGGTCAAGTTCTACCGGGAAGTGCTCGGCTTGACGGAGGTGCGCCGGCACAAGTCACCCCGCGGCTCGGAATTGGTCTTCTTGAAAGCGCCGGACAGCGAAGAGTTGATCGAGTTGTGCTGCTTCCCGGCTAGCGGGCCGGTGCAGGTGCAGCCGGACTTGACGCATCTGGCGTTCGAGGTGGACAGCCTGGAGGGGTTTGCCCAACACCTGGCGCGGATGGGACTAAGTTACTCCGACGGACCGCATGTTACCTCAGACGGAAACGGAATTGCTTTTGTTGACGCCCCGGAAGGCTACGAGATTGAGTTGATTCAGCCGGCCAAGCCCGGCGGCTAAGGACGCCCTGTTGGCAAGGTGAAACTTCGTTGCCGCCAGTTCGAGTTCACTTTCCCGCGCCCGGCGCTGGTCATGGGCATCGTGAACGTGACGCCGGACTCGTTCTATGACGGCGGGCGGTTCCTGGACACGCGGGCGGCGGTGGCGCACGCGCTGGCATTGGTCGAGCAGGGCGCGGAGATCATTGATGTGGGAGGCGAGTCCACCCGACCAGGGGCCGTGCCGGTGGCAGAGTCCGAAGAACTGCTTCGGGTCCTGCCGGTGATTGAGCAGTTGGTTGGGCAGATCAAAGCGCCGATTTCCATTGACACGGTGAAGCCCGGCGTGGCCCGGGCAGCCCTGGCGGCAGGGGCCAGCATCGTCAATGACGTTGGGGCCGGGCGGGAGGATGACACGATGAGCCGGTTGGTTGCCGAAGCTCGGGCCGGCTACGTGTGCATGCACGCACAAGGCACACCCCAGACCATGCAGGTCAATCCCTCCTATACCGACGTGGTGCGCGAGGTTGGGGACTTCTTTTCCGCGCGGCTGCGGCGATTGAACGATTGCGGAGTGAGCCGGGAACAGATTATATTGGACCCCGGATTCGGCTTTGGGAAGACCGCCGAGCATAACTTGCAGTTGCTTGGGGCGGCGCGGAGTTTCAGCAGGTTCGAACGGCCTCTGCTGGTAGGAGTTTCGCGCAAATCGTTCATCGGCAGTCTGCTGGGGGCCGAACCGGCAGATCGGCTGCCCGGGGCGCTGGCCTGCGCCTGCGTCGCAGTAGAAGCGGGTGTTCAACTGGTCCGCGCTCACGATGTGGCGGAAACCGTGCAGGCACTGCGAATGACCGAAGCGATTCTGGCGAAGCGAAGCACTTGATGTGGGACATCACACAGTTTGACTGGCGTCCCGTTGTGGAGGTTCTGATCCTCACGACGGGGATCTATTATGCCTTGCGGTTCGTCCGCGGCACGCGCGGCGCGCCGGTGGTGTGGGGGTTCATGATGGTATTGCTGGCAATGGTGCTGGTGAGCTACCTGTTGAAACTCAAGGTGCTGCAATACTTCCTGGGCGGTTTCTCCGCGTTCTTTGTGCTGGCGGTGCTGGTGATCTTCCAGCCGGAACTGCGCCGCATGCTGGCGGAGTTGGGCAACCTGCCGCTTTTCGCCACCGCCCATGAGCAGCGCGAGAATATCGAAGTTATCATCCAGACAGTCGAGCGGCTGGCGGACGTGCGGATCGGGGCGCTCATTGCCATGGAGCAATCCATCCAGCTTCAAAAAGCAGTCGAATCCGGCATTCCTGTGGATTGCGAGGCCACACCCGAGATGTTGGAAACCATCTTCTTTCCCAATAACGCCATACACGACGGCGGGGTTATCCTCAAAGGCGACCGCATCGCCTTCGCGGCCTGCATTTTCCCTCTCACCCAACGGCAGGACCTGAACAAATCCCTGGGCACGCGGCACCGTGCCGCCATTGGCTTGAGTGAGGAAACCGATGCGGTAGTGGTGGTGGTATCCGAGGAGACCGGCGCGATTTCCTACGCCTACAAAGGCCAGCTGTTGCGCGGCGTGACGCTCGAAGAGCTGCGCGCCTTTCTTACTTCCATCCTGGTCACGCCCGCCCCGTCCCGCAACTGGTTGGGCTGGCTGCGGTCCTGGACCCGTGACCGCGCCAAGCCAGGTCCGGTCGCCGTGGAGAAAACGGACTCGACCGCCGCTGCCGCTTCCAGCGTTCCGCCCCAATGATTGCCTTCCTACGCCATCTCTTTCTGGTGGATTTCTGGTGGAAGCTCTTTTCGCTGGTGCTGGCGATCCTCGTTTGGCTCATCGTCACTTTTGCGAGTCAGAAGGAAGTCCGAGGCGGCAAGCCCGTGTCCTTCATGGTTCCAGTAACGGTCCTGTCAGCCACGGAAGACGTGCGCGGCTTCAGGGTCGATCCCGAGGAGGTCGAAGTTACCGTGCGGGGTGACAATGAGCTCCTGATGGCCGTGCAGAGCAGGGACATCCGGGCAATCGTGGACTTGACCGGTGTCTCGGCCGCCGGCGACCTGCGCAAGCCGGTCGAAGTCTGCGCTCCGGCAGGTGTCAGCCACCTGCGCGTGACCCCTGAAGAAGTGCAGGTCATTTTTCCTCCCGACCGCTGATCCGGGCCGCCCATGAGTGCCCCCAAGAAGATCTTCGGCACGGACGGCGTGCGCGGGACGGCCAACACCGAACCGGTTACGGCCGAGACCGCGCTCAAGCTCGGGCGGGCCGCTGGCCATGTCTTCAAGAATCTCGAAAGCCAGCCCCGCGGGCGCGGCCGGCACAAGATTGTGCTCGGCAAGGATACGCGCCTCTCGGGTTACATGCTGGAGAACGCCCTGTCTTCCGGCATCCTTTCCATGGGCGTGGATGTGCTGTTCATTGGGCCGCTGCCAACCCCGGGCGTCGCTTACGTCACCCGCAGCCTCCGCGCCGACGCCGGCATCGTCATCACGGCTTCCCATAATCCCTACGGCGATAACGGCATCAAGTTCTTCCGCGCGGACGGCTACAAGCTGGACGACAAAGTCGAATACCAGATCGAGAGCCTGGTGTTCAGCGGCGAGATCGAGACTATCCGCCCCACCGCCGACGCCATCGGCAAAGCGGTGCGGATTGACGACGCGCTGGGCCGCTACATCGAATATGCCAAGGCCTCATTCCCGCGGGGCATGACACTCGAAGGGATGCGCATCGTGGTGGACTGCGCGCATGGCGCGGCTTACAAGTCAACGCCCTGCGTGCTGCGCGAGCTGGGCGCGGAGGTTATCGTCTATGGGAACAAGCCCGACGGCAAGAACATCAATCAGGAATGCGGCTCGATGTATCCCTCCTTGCTGTGCCAGAAGATCCGCGAGCATCGAGCCGATCTGGGTCTGGCGCACGATGGCGACGCCGACCGGATCCTGCTCTGCGATGAAAAGGGCGCACTGATTGATGGCGACGACATTATGGCCATTGCCGGGCTGGATCTGCTGGCCCAGGGGCTGCTCGCCAGCAAGACCCTGGTCGCCACAGTCATGAGCAATGCCGGTCTGGAAGCGGCAATCGCGGCAGCGGGCGGGCGGGTCGTGCGCACCGCCGTAGGCGACCGGCAGGTCATTGATGAGATGTTGCGCCACGGCTACAACCTCGGGGGCGAGCAGAGCGGCCACATGATCTTCCGCGACTACAGCACCACAGGAGACGGACTGGTGGCCGCCCTTCAAATCCTGCGCATCATGCGGACCAAAGAACTGCCGCTCTCCAGGCTGGCGCGGTGCTGGACCCGTTTTCCTCAAATCGTCACCAATATTGTCGTGCGCGAGAAGCCGCCTTTCGCGGAGCTAAAGCGCGTCAGCCGGCTCGTGGCGGAGGCTGAAACCGAGCTCAAGGCGCAAGGCGGGCGCGTGTTCCTGCGCTACTCCGGCACGGAGCCTAAAGCGCGCCTGTTGCTCGAGGGGCGCAATCCGGCGGCGCTGCGGAAATGGGCGCGCAAGATTGCTGACGAGATCCGGAAGCAGGCAGGCGGATAAGCGCAGATTCTATCAAGGCCGGCGGTTCCGGAGAATCCCCTACGCTCCCCGGTGATTCCCCGGTAGTATTTTCCCGATTCCCTCGTATTGTCTCTTTGCGCCCCGGGTGTCAGGCTTTCTGTGCAGTATGCCTTGCTGTTGTGCGCATGACGTTTCGCGGGTATGGGCGGTTCGAGCCACCGAACCGCCCATTCCTTCTGACTCCATGCTCCACCCTCAGCCGCGCAGGAAAGGCCGATCCCAACCGGGCACCTGTGAAAACGCCCCCCCGGCCAACTTCAGACGACCCTCAACGACTGTCCCGCAATGAACTCCTTCGATATTAAAGCACTCGCATTGCCCCATCCGCCACCTGCCCCAAAGAATCAAACCAGCGTCCCGACAAGTCGTAATGAGAACCCCAGTCCCTCGCACCCCCGCCCCAGCCAACGTATCAGGCTGCTCGTAGCGGACGACCATCCCGTCGTGCGCCGCGGCATCGTCGCCTGCCTGGGGCGACACAAGAACCTGGAAATTGTGGGCGAAGCCGCCGACGGCCAGGAAGCGCTCAGCAAAGCGAGGGAGCTGGTTCCTGACGTGCTCTTGACCGATTTGGACATGCCTTATCTGACTGGCCTGGCCGTGACCGAAACGTTGCGCAAGGAACTGCCGGATATCAAAGTGCTGATCCTGTCCGGGCACACCAACCCGGAATCAATGCTGCGCTGCGCCCGGGCAGGAGCCAGGGGCTACGTGCTCAAACACGCTTCGCCTGACGAATTCGCGCAAGCCATCGAGGCGGTCAATGCCGGCCAGTGCCATTTCAGCAACGAGATTGTCCGCAGTGCCCTGAACTATTTGGTTCGGGACAATGGGCCGGGGCCCAGTCCGACCATACTCTCCAACCGTGAACGCGAGGTCCTGGGCCACATCGCCGAGGGCCTCGGCAACAAAGAGATCGCCCACAGGCTCAACATCTCCACCCGCACGGTGGAAACCCACCGCGAGCGCCTGATGCGCAAGCTGGACATTCACTCCATCGCGGGACTGACCAGGTTCGCCATCGCCGAGGGGTTGGCAACCCTGCCCGGAGTGGCGAGAGCTTAAAACGCCACCACTGGAACCCGGACACGCGACTCTGGCCGTGCGCTCAACTCTCCCACCCGCTCGGCGGGCAGCTCGTTGATCCAACGCGCCGCCCAGTCTTCTGACCGACCAGTTCCTTGCCAAGGAAAATGTTCTGCTCTAGACTAACGCCACTGAAGATTATGCGATTTGCACAGATGTCAAAACGTGTGTTGCTGCTCGTGGCGGTCAACCTCCTGGTGGTGACCACCATCTCAGTTGTGCTCCATCTGCTGCGGGTCGGGAATTACTTCCCGCATGGTGGATTGCAGGGGCTGGCTGTATTTTGCCTGGTGTGGGGCTTTGGCGGCGCCTTTATTTCCCTCGGCCTCTCGCGTCTTATGGCCAAGTGGATGATGGGCGTCCACGTGATCCCCCCGAACACCTCCGACCCGACATTGCAGGGGCTGGTCCAAACTGTCCACGCCCTCGCCCGAAACGCCGGACTGCCCAAGATGCCCGAGGTCGGCATCTACGAATCTCCGGATGTCAACGCCTTTGCCACCGGCCCCACGAAATCGCGCGCGCTGGTCGCCGTCTCGACCGGCCTGCTCCAGCGCATGGGCACCCGCGAAGTCGAAGGCGTCCTGGGCCACGAGATCGCTCACGTCGCCAACGGGGACATGGTCACCATGACGCTTATACAGGGCGTCATTAATGCCTTTGTCATGTTTCTGTCCCGCGTCTTGGCATTTGTCATCAGCCAGGCCCTCCGCTCCCGCGACGACCGTGGTGGCGGCAGCTGGCTCCAATTCCTGCTCGTCATGGTTTTTCAGATCGTCTTCTCCATCCTCGGATCGCTGGTGGTCTGCTGGTTCTCGCGCTGGCGCGAATTCCGCGCTGACGCCGGCGGCGCCAGGCTGGCCGGGCGGGACAGTATGATCAACGCTCTGCGCGCCTTGAAACGCCTCCACGACCCCGCGCTGGCCGCCGCGGAAGCCCAGCGCTCCCAGGCCTTCCAGGCGCTCAAGATCTCCGGACGGCGCGGCGGCTTTATGGCCCTGCTGGCCACCCATCCGCCCCTCGAACAGCGCATCGCCCGCCTCGAGCAAGGCGCCTTTTGACACCTGATTCGCCTCCCTGAACCTGGCAAAAAAAAGCAAAGTCGGGCTTGACTGTTTATTCCGCTCGGGCCTAACGTGGTGTTAGCAGCAACACAGTAGATACTGTATAAAGCATCATGAATCGAACGATCTCCGTTAGACAGCAGCACAGGGCTCCGCGGTCTGGCATCCCCCGCGCTTTTACCCTGATCGAACTGCTTGTCGTTATCGCCATCATCGCCATCCTGGCCGCCCTGCTCCTGCCCGCCCTGGCCAACGCGAAAGCCAAGGCGCAGCGGGTGTATTGCATCAATAATCTGAAGCAGGTCGCGATATCGTGCAAACTTTATACCGACGACAACAACGGCATACTCGTCTCGGCTTATCCGACCTACGCCGGTTTCACTAACAGTTGGTGCGGGGGCAATGCGCAGACAGGCGGACTGCCGGGCTCCTACGTCTATGGCGGCGCCGATCCGACCGGCATCCAGCGTGGTGCTCTCTGGCCTTATACCAAATCGCTCCCTCTCTACCACTGTCCAGCCGATCAACGGGTTGCGGACAATGCCTCCGTCCCGGCTCAGTTCAAGGGCAAGCGCATTCTGCGCAGCATTTCGATGAATTCCTACATGAGAGCCTCCAGCTATGGGGCTAACCCCAATTGGGTGGTCACCAATCCGAACGGCCCCCGGGATCCTTACCATCCCGTCTTTATCCGGGAAGCAGAAATCAAAGTACCGTCCCAGGTTTGGCTGGTCGTGGATGAAGACCAGGAGAGCATCAACGACGGCATGTGTCTGGTGGATGTGGGCGGAGGTGCGCGGTTCCTGGACCTGCCGGCCCGGGCCCATACGTTCGGCTATGGCATCAACTTCAATGATGGCCACGCCGAGATCTACAAGCTTCGGGACGCGGAGAGCAGGCAGTGGCACGTGAACCAGCAGGGAGGCCTGAGGGATTGGATGGTTTTTACCAATGTCACCACCCGTCCGTTGCAGTAGAGGTTGTGAAGCTCCTGGCATGGCCAGGGGGGCTTGGGCCGGCTGAGCAGCCGGGCTCTGATGAGGCTCGCCGGCAATTGCGCAACAGTCCTGTGCGAACCCTGCTTTGATGGTTTCGTCACTCATACATTAATTGGAACAGGAGCAGTCTTATGAAAAGTGCAAGCTGGATAATGATAGTGGCCTTGGTCAGCGCGTTTGCGCTGGTTGGCTGTGACAAGAAGGAAGCTCCGCCGCCCGTCATGCAGGGCGTGACGGTTGACTTGCCAAAGCTGGGGGAAACCTTCGCCACGGCCAGTGCTGACCTCCAAAACAACGTGGCCGAAGTAACCATGGGCGTTCGCTACGGCGATTACCCCCGCGCCTTCGCCGCGCTGGCCAAGCTCGATAGCGCTCCCGGCCTGACCGAGGCGCAGAAAAAGGTGGTTGGCGAGGTGGCTGAACAGATCAAGCAGTTGGCCAACAAACGCGCCAACCCCCCTGCTCAGTAAGGGAGCTGAGCGACTGGACTCGAACCGGTGCCACACCTTGACGGTGCCGGCACGAGGACGGCGCAGCCTAACGCCTCCACCCCGTATCGGCAGGCGTCCTCGCCTGCTGGTCAGGGCGGCATCCTGCCGTCCGGCCCCGCTCAACTGTTCGATCCAGCGTTCTTCTTGACCCCCCTTTCCCGACTGTTAGCCTGCAGGCACTTCGAGAAGTTATGCCTGCCAAACAAGCCAAAGGCCGGAAGCGCCAGCGCCAGACTGTAGCATCCGGCCGGAAGACGCCGCCGTCCGGCCCTGCCCTGTCGCCTGTCGCTCGCAAGATCCTGGCCCGCACCCGCACGCCCGCGTTCCAACGCTACCTGCGGGACCTGCTCGTCGAGCTGTGCCGCTTTGACACTACTCCCAATCCCGAAGTCCAACGCATGCAGGCCGCCGAAGACGGTTGCTTCCGAGTTCTGGAACGCGAGTTGCGCGGCCTGGCCTTCCCCGGGACGCGACTCGAGCGCCGGCCGGTCAATCCCGCCATCCAGACGCACCCGCATTACTCCCTGCTGCACTTCACCAAGACATCCCAGCGGCCTCAGGGCCTGTCCCCGGAAGAAACCTACGCCCACCGCTCGAATCTCGTCTGCTTCGTCCCCGGCGCCGGCGGCGGCGCGGACGGGCAGTCTGTAGCGCTCAACGCCCACATTGACGTGGTTGCCCCCTACTTTCCGCCTCGCGTCAAAGGTGGAACGGTCTTCGGCCGCGGCGCGTGCGACGACAAAGGCCCGGTGGCCAGCGTCGTCGCCGCCCTCAAAGTGCTCGCCGAGGTCATGGCGGAGGCCGGGCTCAAGTGGAACCGCAACGTGCTCGCCATGCTGGTCGTCGAGGAGGAAACTGGCGGCAACGGCTCGCTGTCTCTCGCCATGGATCGCGAGCTGCGGAAGCTCTACGACAGCATCGTCGTCTGCGAGTGCACGGGGCTCAAGTTCTACCCGGCCAACCGTGGCGCCGTGTGGTATCGCACCGAGTTGAATGCGCCACCCGGCGTATCAGCCTTCGAGCTCTTTGCCTTCGTCAACGAGGAGATGGAGAAAGAAGGCGCGGCCATTCGTGCCGAGAGCCGCCACCCGCTTTTCCCTCAGCGCCCCGTCCAAACCTGCCACGGCATCATTGGCCCATTCGGCGAGCACCCCAGCCGCATCTGCGGCGAGGTCAGCTTTGCCATCCGCTTTGGCGGGCCGCCCGGCGCGCAAACCGAACTGCTTGTCGGCGATTGCCTCGCCGCCGGCCTGGCCGGCTATGTCGGCCTCTACGGGGACAAGACCAAAGTAACCGACCCTGCCACCGGCCGGCCAATGGTGGCGCGCCATTACGATTTCCGGCGCGAGGGCAACGCTTTCATGGTGAAAGTCCACGGCGCGACCGGCCACATGGGCGCCATCCGCGAACGCGACGGCGCCATCACCAAGTTGGCCCACCTGGTGCGCGGACTGGTGGCTTCGAAGGCCAAGCTGGAAGCGAGCGCAGGCAGCCCGGTGCGCTTCGAGCTGGCCCGCCAGCCGCAAGACGCCACTCTTGTTCTGGAAGGCGGCCAGGGCTTTCTCCCCACCCACGGCATCATCGAGGTCATGGAGCGCCTCCGCCGCGCCGCCTGGCGTGGGGCCGAAAACTGCCTCCGCCGCCTCGGCCGCGCCGAACGCGGCGAAGACGTCCTCACCGTCACCTATGAGAAGCTGCATAATGTGGCCTTCGACGGCGACCCGGATTCCCCGTCTGTCCGCAACGCCGTGGCCGCGGCCAAGGCGTGCGGCATCTGGAAGGACGAACCCATCCTCGGCTGGACGGTCTCCTGCGACGCGCGGCTTTTCGCCACCGAGTACCCGGAAATGCAGGTCCTGACCTTCGGCCCCGGACAGCTCGCCTTCGCCCACTCCGATCAGGAGCAGATCGCGCTGGAAGAGCTCCGCGCCGCCGTCGAGTTCCTCGCTCTGTTCCTCCTGCGCCAAACCGGGACGCTCGCTTAGCCTTTATGCAAACCAAACTCAAACTCGGCCTCATCGGCGCTGGCTCCGTCGTCCGCGAGATCTACCAGCACCTCTACTTTCACAGCCACTACTCGCACCTCTTCGACGTCTGCGCCGTCGCCGACCCCAACGAGCAATACTGCAACTGGTTTGGCGACCTCGCCGGCATCCCCCCCGCCCGCCGCTTTGCCAGCCACCGCGAACTGCTGGCCAAGGTCAAGGTTGATGCCGTCCAGGTCAACACCCCCGACCACCTCCACTGCGCCCCCACCGTGGACGCCCTCAACGCCGGCCTCGACGTCGTCGTCCCCAAGCCCACCGCCGCCACCGTGAAGGACGCCCACGCCATGATCGCGGCGGCGAATAAGTCCGGGCGCTTCCTGGGGATCGACTTCCACAAGCGCGAGGACCCCCGCATCAAAGAAGCCGAGGCCCGCTTCCAAAAAGGCCGCTACGGCACACTCCAGGCCGCCGTCTTCTACATGCTCGACAAGCTCTGCGTCGTGAACCCCAACCACACGCCGCCCTACTTCGCCTCTCCGGACTACGCGGAAAAGAATACTCCCGTCTCCTTCCTCACCGTCCACATGGCTGATGCTCTAATGAAGATCGTCAACCTCACCCCGGTCCAGGTCCGCGCCACCGGTTACTCCCAGAAGCTCCCCTCCCTCCGGCCCGTTCCATCCACCGGCTACGACCTCGTGGACACTGAGATCCTGTTCGACACCGGCGCCCAGGCCCACGTCATCACCGGTTGGGCCGTCCCTGACAGCGCCCACGCCATGACCGTCCAATCCGGTCGCCTCATGTGCTCCGACGGCCTGATTGACCTGGGCCTCGACACCCCCGGCCTCCACGAAGTCCACGCCGACGGCATCTTCGAGGTGAACCCCCTCTTCCGCAACTTCGAGAAAGACGGCACCGTAACCGGCTACGGCATCAGCAGCCCTGGCCGCCTCTACCAGCAGATTCTCGCCCATCGCAACGGCCGCCTTTCCGCTGCCGAACGCGAAGCCGCGTCCAGCCCCATTGCCCTGGGCTTCTACACCACCCTCGTCCTGGAAGGAGCCGAGCAGAGCCTCGCCACCGGCAAGAAGCTCCCTACCGGCGTCACCCTCGGCCCTGCGGTGGACCTCCGCCAGCTCGCCACCCGCCAGCTTGGCTCCCGCGCCGCCAAAGCCTACGGCCTCTCATAGCTGCCGGTGGCAGCCGGCGCTCCATCACAGTAGAGACTCGCCCCGCGCAGCGGGTCTGCAGTTCTGAGCCTGATACGGTTTCCATAGTTGTTCACAACGACGCGGGGTGCGGCTCTCGGAAAGCCGCGCAGCGTGGCGTTGTGAACAACTTGGCCGCGCGCCATATTGGCGGCGGCGTTCGCTTTGCCCCGGCGGG
>Ga0209507_1000356_pt1 | contig 54299 bp, 84 predicted proteins | sample AD_UKC028_MetaG_FD_184414 | JGI IMG/M metagenome (GOLD analysis project Ga0209507, IMG submission 184414) | Active sludge microbial communities of municipal wastewater-treating anaerobic digesters from USA - AD_UKC028_MetaG (SPAdes) (version 2) | ecosystem: Engineered > Bioreactor > Anaerobic >...
GGCGGCGGCATAGGCGGCATAGGCGGCATAGGCGGCATAGGTGGCATAGGTGGCATCGGCGGCATTGGCAGCATAGGCGGCATTGGCGAAGGCATGGGCAGCGGCATAGGCGGCATGGGCGGCGGCATAGGCGGCATAGGCGGCATAGGCGGCATAGGTGGCATAGGTGGCATCGGCGGCATTGGCAGCATAGGCGGCATTGGCGAAGGCATGGGCAGCGGCATAGGCGGCATGGGCAGCGGCATAGGCGGCATGGGCGGCGGACTTATTCAACTCTGTTGGAAATTCCAGATATTTTCTTGCCGCCTCAATCGCCAACCTGGGCCGATCTTCACCTGCTGGAACAAACTTCAATGCCCGTTCCGCACAGTCACAGGCAGCGAGAGCAACAGCGTTTTCCTCTGCCTTAGTTTTTGCAATTTTCCCTAAATACCACAGCAACCAATCCCCTCTCTCGCACTCTGCAAAAGCCTGTTTGAAAGTCCTCTTTCCCACCCACTCCACAGCCCCGGAGCAGGCGTCCATTTCCTTGAGTTTTTCCGCAAATGTTTTTTTCATCTCGTCCCCTTTCTTTCCGTCACTTTATTTTCCGCTTCCGCTCCCGGTGCGGTTTTCCGGGCTAGCCCCTCCGCCGAGATCATGTCGCGAGTGGTCAGCGACTCATGGATCGTGGCCCGAACCTCACGTCCGTGTTGATCCGCGAGCTCTGGTTTAACGCCGCGTGTGTCACCTGCTGCAATAATCTCCGCCGCTCGCTCTTCTTCCCGCTCATCCAGAACGCCTGCCACCAATCGTCGAGCGTCCAGATCTCGCCCCTCCAGCCGATCCGCAACAAGCAGGCCCGCATAATGCTTTCTATCGAGCCCGAGAATTGCTCTCGCTGGACTGCGGAGACCTCCGGCCGGCCGACGCGGGCGTAATTGCCGGGTATTTGCCCGAGGTGGATTCTCCGGAGCAAAGCTCTTTTGTGCTCCATGCCGCAGGTCTGGCGCTTCTTGAAGGCGCATAGGTATTCTCCTTGGCGTAGAATTATTTCGGCTCCGCAGATCACGCAGTGTCTCATTTCAGGCGGCCTTCTTTCTCAGGCTTTCTTCTGTTCTCTCAGGCTAGCCCCGGTGAATGTCACCGGCTGGCAGGTGCTTCCGAGTCTGTCCAGTAGCTTTTCCGCGTATCGCCCTTTGAGCGCCGCCGCCGAAAGGTTCGTTGTGGCGATGGTAGAAACCACGCTGTTGTATCTCTCGGAAATTATTGCGTCAACTTTGGTTGTGACCCATCCCTCCGACCTCTCATAGCCCAGATCGTCCAGAACAAGCAGCTTTGACTTCCTGAGCCTCTGTTCGAAGGCTACCCACTCAGCCGGGTTTATTTCCTTCAGGCTGAAAATAGTATCCAGAAGGGAGGGCATGGTAACAAACATTCCATCGAATCCAGCGGTAAGAACCTCCTGGAGGACGGCAACAGCCAGGGTGGTTTTTAGGGTCCCGACGGAGCCCTTCAGTATGAGCCCTTGCCCCTGCTCCAAGTTCTGCTTCAGGTCCCGCGCAAATGCAGTAACCTTCTCCGCCTGTTCTTCCAGGTATGGCGGGACAACAAGTGAGCCGAAATTGGCCTTTTCAAACCGCGCCGGAACGTCGGCCTTCCGCAGTATCTTCTTCCAGAGGGCCTTTATCGGCAGACATTCAGCCGCGTAAAGTCTCTCCGGGCGCTTCTGGCAGTCGTCCAGCGAAAGACCCTGCACCAGAGGACACCATTCGCACTCAGAGGAGGGTTGCAGGTTCTTTGGACCAGTCGGTTTTTGAAGGCTGGAGCAGGCCAGTTTTGTGAGTTCCATTTCGTTCATCTCTTTCCTGAAATTTCTTGGCATTGGCAAACCAATTGCTTATTCTGCTTCTCGGTTTTGACTTCGCCTTTAAAGGGTTGTCAATAAGCCATATTTTAAACTTATGAATTTCTTTAACGGCGTCAATATCTGGGAAGGCTTTCTTTAATTCGTCCAATAAAGCTGAGTCTTTTTTAATATCGAAGGGATACCCAGGAATTGATCTTAAAATTTCCATCTCCGGGGTGTTGCAATATTGCAACGGGGGCTTACTACTACTATTGTCTTTTGTATATGTTGTCTTTTGTAGTTGCAATATTGCAACGGGTTTTGTCTCAATATTGCAACAGGCAACTTCGGGGGGGTTGTCATATTGAGACAATTTTTCCTTTTCAGGAAGGGCGTCATTATCCGCTTTTTCTTCTACAGGTGTTGCAATATTGAGAATTTTATCTTCGGGGGTGTTGCAATATTGCAACGGGGTGTTGCTTTTTTGCACCACAACCCACTTTGAAAAATCCTTTTGCAGGCCATACTCTACGCCCTCAGGTGTTGCAATATTGAGAATAATTTTACGGGCAATTAGGTTCTTTATCGCCCTGTAAACATTCCCTCGTTTCATACCAGTAGAAAGAACAAACTGGCTGATTGATATTCTATCTGTTTTTTTATTAAAGCCATAGGTTTTACGGAGTATTACGTCCCATATCTGGTTTTCTTCTCCAGAAATACGGATCTTAGCCTTGGCTTCAAGAAGCTCGTTGGCTATTTTGCAATATCCATCTTCGACTTGCGGAGACGCCATTATTTACTCCTTAGTTCCCTCTCACTAGGTTTATATGCCGTAGCCGTAGCCGTAGCCGTCTTCGAGGACATATTTCCGCCCCTCAATAATTACCGAGTCAACCTTGATTTTTTGAATCTCGCCCCGCAAAATCTGTATCCCTTCGAGCATCTCAGCCCGAAACAAATTCAGCCCGTCGGCGAACGCCTGGAGGATAGCCTGGGCGTCCTTGTCCATCTACGCCGCCACCTCGAATCGCAACTGTTGCGCCTCTGCCGGGAGAGCCAGGTTGAACGCACGGCCTACGGCGCGCTGAACAACGACAATCTCCCGGATCTGGTTCGTCATCACGGCGAGACAGTGCGCCGCCTCATCTGGGTCTGTTGGAAAAAAGTATCCCGGCCTCCCGGTGGGGCTGGACGCTATCGGATAGCCCTCCATCCGCAGGTCGCGAATGGCCCGTCTAATCTGCCGGGAGTCACGGAAGCCAAGAGAACCGGCCAGCTCCCGCGCCGTGATAGCCTCTGCCTGGCCTTGGTGAGCTTGAAGGATAGTGAGGACTTGTGCTTTCACTTCGCGCCCCCTCCGGCCAGGATGTCCAGGACTCGCCAGGCGATCCAGGATCCGATCGCGAACGTCGCCACGGCCTTCAGGATGTCCCAGGCGCTCCAGGGCTGCGAATCGGTGTCCACGACATAGCGTTTCTCCCGCAGGCAGTGTGGCCGCGTGTGCGTGGCGCGATGTAAGTTGATTTTGTTCTCGCGGTGTTCTATCATGGCTTCACCTCCGCGAAAGTCTCGCAGCTCGAACAGAAGTCCTCTGCTGTCAGCGGCGTGGCGCAAGCGGGGCAGGCTTTCTTCGCCCTTCTCTCGGCCCTTATTTGGGCCTCCTGTATCTCCATTTCCTCTTGTTTATAGTCCCGCTGATATGTGGGGCTGTTATCGTAGTAAACCACGTGAGTCTCCTTTCTTTGTGTTCCCCCGGAGCCAGCTGGGGGGCCGTCTTTCCCATAAGCCACGGAAGCTACTGGCCCCGGAGGAAGGGGGTTATGCCAACTCGTCCGGGAAGGGAACTGTAGGCGCCTTAACTTTCTTTTTTCCCTCGGCGACGAACGTGAGAGATCCCTGTAGCCTGTTTAATTCGTCCGCGCCCCACTTCTCCAGATCGTCCAAAGAAGCGGCCATCGGAACGATTTCCTGCATCGCGGCTAAAACTTCGTTTTTGGGGATTCCGGCCTTGCGGCTTATCGCATAGACGCCCTTGAGGGCTTCGAGTGTTTCAGGGGCAATGGTCGGGGGCGTCTCAGGCGTTCCGTTCCCTGGCTTCTCGACTTTTGGGGCTTCGGGCGCCTTGACTTTGGGCGGGACTGGTGAGGCGTTCGGCGCAGGAACTCTTGGAGTCGGCGGCAGGACGGGCTTCTCGGATCCAGGATCCGGGGACTTGCCCGCCAGACTCCTCTCCGTCTCTGCCTTGAACTGCGACTCAGCTTTGGCGATCTCCTCGTCTGCGTGTTTCTTCAGAGCCTCTTTCAGTCCGTTGGCGGCCTCATTCACCGAAGAAGGTTCCGGGGCGATCTCTCTGGCTTCATCGTCCAGCAGAAGGCCCGTCACGGCGTCCGGGGCGATCTTGCGGACGCCTCTTGAAGCGGCCCGGTGGAACAGCATTGTCGCTGGGGCAGTTGCCCATGGAGAGTTCTGCCTGACGAGCCCCGCCCTTTGCGCGTCTTTGATCGTGAAGATAGACTCCACAACTGCGGCCCCCCGCGTGAAATGGATATGGCAGGTTTCCTCCGACTCTTCGACGATCTGATACTCAACCCCGCGCCGCATAGCCAGGGCCAACATAAGCTGTGCGCCGGTGCTGAGTTTTCCCTGAATGTTGTTGATGTTTTGGAGGGCGATCATTGGCGGCACCCCGAGTTCGTCCCCATACTCTACGATGGCGAAGGCGCCAGCCTCGCTTTTGGCGTTAGGGAAAAGACCTGACTGAAACAGTTTACAGGCGATCCGGTGAAGTTCCAGGCTTCGGTTCACGTCATAGACCCCTACCGGGGCCGGGAGAGCCACCTCTCTGACAGCGAGCTCAGTTCCCTTCAGATCCTCATTGTTTTTCATTGTTTGCCTCCTCCTCTTTCTGCTACTTTGTAGCCAGAACTTTTACGCCGTCCTGGCTGGCAATTCCATCCGCAACCTTTGTCGCCGTCAGCACGAAGCGGTATTTGCTTTTCTGTGCCGCCTCAATAAAGACGCGCTGGTTTGTGTCGTCGAGTCTCTGGAATTCGTCCACCAGAATTATGCCAAGAGGGCCGCTTGTCGCCTCTGCGATCTGTATGGCGGCGAGGATCTGTTCTCCCTGACTAAGATTTTGAAGCGGCTGTTGTTCGCCCTTCAGATTCGGGAGAGTGACGTTCCCTTCGTCGTCAACATCCATGCCCGTAATGGGCTTCTCGGCGGTCCTAAAAAGCTGATGCGGCAACTGCCGGAAGAAGGTTACTTTTTCGTCGGCCTGCCGTGCGAGTTCTTCTATGAGGGCCATTTTCGTTCTGGCCTGCGTGGCCTGATCTGCGATCTGGACGAAGCCCTTCATCCTCTCGGCCTCTTCTGCCTCGGCTTTCATGGGCGCGGTGTCAATGGCGGGCTGTCTATCGAGGTATTCCTTTGCCTTCTTTGACTTTTCGATAACCGCGGCGATCTTTTCCTCCGTCTTGGAGTCCACAATGGCGGCCTCGGTAGCAATGTTGGACTCAAGGGTTTTCTGCTGGTTTTGGAGTTCAATGATCTGCGCCATGAGTTTTTCGATCTTCTCTTCCAGGTCCGCGATCTGTATTCTGGAAACAGAAGCGTCCTCGGCCTTCTCCTTGTCGGCCTGCTGGCGCAGAAGGGCTATCTCTGCGTCCTGGCCGGCAACGACAGAGGCGGCCTTCTCCCGATTCGCATTGATCTGCTCTGCCATGTGCAGCTCTTCGTATTTGTCCCGAAGCTGAAGTTCTCTCCACTCCTCGGGATCGTAGTTGTCGGGCAGTTGCGCCGTCAATGCCTCAGACTGATCGTTCAACGCCTTGGCGTCTGCGTTGGCTTGATGCCTGCGGTTGTAGTAGAGTTCCGTCAAGGCACGGCAAACCTGGAGGGGGTTTTGTTTGAGGTTTACGGCCGGGAATTCTCCGTCGCACCACTCCTTGATCTTCTCCGGAGAGAGTTCGATCTTCATAAGCGACAGCAGGATCTCCACCTGTTCCTTGGAGTCTGCCTCAACGAAGTCAACCGGGTTCAGGCTGAAGGAATACTTGCCGATCCCGATAAGTTCTTTGAGAAGCGTCTCCGGGCCGCGCTGAACGTCGCCCTCAATTTTCAGCTTCGTTGTGTCTTTTCCGGCGCGTTTGAAAGTTTTGTCGGCTATGACACTCTTTCCGTCCACCGTCATTTCCGCATGGATGGAAGCTGTGTCGGATCCGGTGCGGATGAAATTGGCCCTTCTCTCGCCGTTTGTGAACAGTTTTTCCAGGGCTTCCAGAAAGGAAGTTTTCCCTGTGCCGTTGTCTCCGACAAGGATATTGATCTTGTCGAAGTCCACTTCTCTTAGTTCGATCCCCAGTACGTTGCGAATTTCAACCCTGTTTAGCATTGTCTCTCCTCCTCACTTGTTTTCAGCTACCCTGAAAACTCGGCTGGCCTTTTCGACGGTAAATTCCTTCACGATCTCCGGCCTTTCGCGCTTCAGCCTGTCGGAGTCTAATCGCTTTGTAACCTGCGCCTTCCAACTGATCCTTTCTGTCCCGCAAAATGCTGTCTCCGCATCGCCCATCATTTGCTTCAAGCGGTTGGCCGCGCAGTCTTTGGCTAACCCCTGCGCTTTTTCTTCCTCCCTGGCCCGGAGGAAGGCTTGTAATATAGCTTCTGCTTCGTCCGGCAGGGAGACGGGTTCTGGCTTCGTTGAGGACGCAGGGAACATAAAGTCAAGGGCTGTTCGATCACATGATCCGGCCATTGGAGGAACTCTTGCAAGGACGTGATCCTTCCAAAACTTCTCCTCCAGTTCGATCAGGCGGTTGCAGACTTCCTCATCATAGTCCACCCGGAAGACTTTGAACTCTCTGCCGCCGATCAGGACGGGAACGAGGAAGATCCGCAGGCCAGTTACGGCCATGTAGTGATAGACTTGGGTCAGGTAGTAGTCGGGAACGCCTTCGTCCCATTGGTGGGCCGATCTCTCGCCGCAGGTTTTGGCTTCGATCCCGGCAATGGGTTCATGGGACAGCGTGTTTTCGAAGATCCCGGTTTCCGGGTTATCTGCGTCACACAGAAATCCGTCTAGGGTGGCCAGCATAAGCGGGTGATCGCTGGAGCGATAGAGAGCTGATCCCGGCACAACGATCCCGTTGGTTGGCAGGCCGTCGGTATTAACTCCCATCTCGGCCAGCTTCGGGAGGTTTCTCTGAAGTCTCTTGAGGATCACGGGCTCCAAGTCGCGCCCAGCCTCCATCGCTTCATTGTCGGGGGTTTCCATTCCCTGCCCAGTCTTTTCTAAATAGACGGCAAGCGGACTCTTCCAGGGGTTCAAGCCAGCCAAAGCCGCGACTTCGCTTCCCCCTATGCCGTGAGTTCTTAATTCCAGCCAACGGGCGTTTGAATGTTCGTCGTCGCTGGTGCTTCCTATGATCTCGCAGTGATCGAGGATGTTCATTGGGCCTCCTTCTCTGACAGGATCTTTTCCGCCACAAAAACTTCGCTTCTCAGCTTCCCCGCCGTCTTGATCCGCACGTCCCGGCCCGTCTCAAGGCTTATGCCCACCCAGCCGCCCATGTCTGACTTGCGGGTTATGCGGACGGGAACGATCTTGCCGGAGACTTTCACGGCATAAACGTGGCCTATCCTTACGTCCTCTTTACGCATGGACGCCTCCCGAGAAGATTCTCTCGATGTCGTCCAGCGCTTGCAGGCATGGCCCCAAGATGTTGCGGACGGCCTGCTCTTGCTTGCGTTCGATTTCGTTGAGATCGTTCAGGGCAGAGAGTATTGTTTCAGGCTTCTCGGGGTTGACTTCGCAGAATGTTTGTGGTAAACTGTTCATGGTAATTGTCTCCTTTCTCTTTGCGGCCTCTACAGAAGGCCGCTTTCCTTTTCCTGGTGCGTCGCGATGGCCCAAACCAGTATCGCGAAGCCCACGACTACCCAGTCAAATAAGCTCACTCTCTCACCTCCTATTCCTCTTCTTCTTCAACAACGATCCCCTTTGCCCGTCCTGTCCATTTCCTCAACGACGGGGCCGAACTTCTCGGGATCCTCTTTTGCCGCTTCTACGACGGCTCGAGCCTTGTCTAAAGTCCTTCCGCTTATGCCCACGAAGCGGGCCACTTGATCGCGGGTCTGTCCTTTGTCCAGCTTCAGGAAATTTTCCTTAAGCTGAGGAGTGACTCCGCCCGTCGAAGTAGCCTGCCTTTCCCTTGCCTGCTCTTTAAGTTCTGGTTCTATCGCCTGCGCGATGGCCCACGCCTCAGAAGATGCGAAGTCCTTTCGGGCCACATTCTCCGCGAATTCTCCCTTAACGATCTCCTTCAGGTCGATCATGGTTGCCGGGATCTCCGTCCATCCCAAGGTTTTAGCGGCTTCGATCCGGCGCTTCCCGGCAATTAGGGTTCCGTCTTTTGTGAGGACTACAGGATGAAGCAGGCCCACCTCTGAAATGGAGGCGGCGAGGGCTTCGATGCTCCCAAGATCCTGCCGAAAGCGAGGGCCTATTTTTATTCTTGCGATCTCGATGTTCACAAACTTTTCCTTTCCGACACAAAGTCTGCGAACTGTGCTACATTAGAATTAGGAGCCCCGCCGGGAGGGCAAGACTTCCTCCCGGCAAGGAAGTCCCAGTGAACCTGACGAGTTTCAAGCCCCAATGCTTTGAAGCGATATTTAATTCCCTGCTTCGTCAGCCCTATTTCCGCGCCGCATTCTTCCAGGGTTTTTCCCTGTTGCTTATACATGGCTTCATAGATATGGCGTATGATGTCGTCGGAAATTCCTTTTGGCGCGTTTTTGCTGATATGGTTTTCCATTCTGCTTTCGTCCCTTCCTATAACTTCCGTAACCTTATTGTAACGGATCCCTTTTACTTTGTCAAGCCCTTGCGGAAAATATTTTTATCCATGCCGAAGGAATGTTTTGAATGGGGGTGAATACTGATATTATGCCTATCTTAGCTCTTTACAAAGGCGTTCCGAACAGCGGGCCGGCTTTGCTTGTCAGAAAAATTATGGACGAACATGGCATAAAGTTATACCTTGCACCTGATCCCCACTATCGGAAGGATCCCGCTTCAGAAGTTAGGGACAAGTGATCTTCAGCGACTCTACGCAGAGAAACTGAACGGCGCCAGGGCAGACGGCCGGGAAGGCGGGCTATCAATTTTTAAGGTTCTTGTATTTTTTCATCAGGTCAAAAAGACCCTTCAGCAGGACGATCCTTGTTGAAAGATGAACGCGAGGGATCTTCTTGCCGTATTTTTCCATACGGTATATTTGCCATAGGTGCAAACCTAGCTCCTTGGCAAATTGTCCCTGAGTTAACCGGAACCTCTTGCGGACGGCCCGGATGAACTTTCCTGTTACCATTTCAAGCTCTACCTTTTCCGGCTTTACTATCTCTGGTTTCATTTTGATTCCTTCTTTCGCGGAAGCTCTTGAGCCCAAAGCTCGAATAAATCTCGCAGAAAAAGCAGGGCCTCCGGGTATTCCAACAAGGCGGCCTTGGACACACAGGCTTTATTTCTTGAATACACACAGACGCCTTCGTATTCCACGTTTGCGGCCAGGGAAACAATTTCCTGTTTGGGATAGTAATGGACGGCCGACTTCTTGCCCGTCCTTTTTACGATGGGATCCTCAACCTCCCAATACCCGGGAAGTCTCTTTCTCGGCCTCGCCCCGCCCCAGCCTGGCGAATGTTTCAGCATAATTGCATCACCTCCGGCACCTTGCAGTCAAGCTCTCGCAGATCAATGATCCCCTGGATGGCCGCGCCTTGTCCTCCACAAGCCTTGACCTTGGCTTCAGAAAGCTCCTTGAATAGGTATGCGGCCCTTAATGCGTCCGAAGAGGGAGGAGTGGGGTAATGGGGGGTTTCTAGGACGAGGTTTGTATTTGCGATCTCTCTTTGCAGGTCTTTGAGAGCCTGAAGGACGTGCATGAGAACCGTTGTCTGCCGTTTCACCTGGAAGAGGATCGGCAGTTCTTCGTCTTCCAGTTCCTTTACGGTTTCCATTTGGGCCACGGCCTCGGGGAGTTCGTCTTTCACGTCCACCCCCAGGCTGTCGGCGAGTTTAAGCATTTGCACAAATTCTTTTGTCATAAGACCCCCTCCTGTTGCGCCAATTTTATGAACTTGAATAATTTTCTCAGTTGTTCTTTTTTCTTGGGAGTTAGTTTTGTTAAGTTAAGAGCCTTCTCGATCCTTCTGAGCCTCTCCCATAAAACTGCGTCCTTGACTTGATTCTCAAGGAGCGTTACCCTTTTTGTGAGTTCTTGCGGGAATTCATCTATGCGGCTGAATAATGTCTTTTCTTTTTTCTCTAATTCTCTCCAAAATTCGACAACCCATTGAGGCGCTTTCTGTCTTTCTTTTTTGACCCATCTTTCGATCTTTTTGGTTTGCCTCTCAAAAAGCTCTTCTGCTTTTGTCATAAACGCATGTCCTCCTTAAAAATTCAACGATTTTATCTTACCTTGATTCCAGGAGGCTTCCAAGGCAGATAGCCGCTCTTCGAGCAGCTCCGCTTCTTTTTCGATCTTCTCGATTCTTTCCTCAACTGCCTGCACATGCTCCATTGTAGTCCACATCAAAATTATTGTGCCATTGATCGCACGACATTTCCCTTTTAAGCCCCATTTCCCTAGCTTTAATTCGATCTCTTCGCTCCAAGCGTCGAACTCTCTTCTTGCCGCATCAACGGCCTCTTTAATTTCTCTATAAGCCATCTTTACCTCCTTAAAAATTCGAGTAGTCTGTCTCGATCCAGAACTTTCTCCGTAATTTCTCGTTCATTCATCACCTTCCCCTCAAGAAACGCTTTCCAGTCCAAAACCTCGTTGATATACTCATCCATCGTTCCTTCCGCGATCAAGTCCATCACGACGCAGGTTTTATTCTGCCCGATGCGGTGAATTCTGCCGGCTGCTTGTAGCCACTCGGAATACGAGAACCCCTTATCGTAGTTTATCAAAATTGCGGCATTTGTCAAATCCACGGAAATTCCGCCAACTTCGGGGTGAATTACAAGCAGAGGAATGATCCCGGCCTGGAAGTCCTCGATCCTCTTCGCCCTCTGTCTCTCGGTGGTCCCGCCGTGGAGAGAGGCGGCGTTGTATCGTCGGGCCAGGTATTTATTCATCTCTCGGTAGCAGGTTGAAACCACGGCCTGCCCGCCGTTTCCCAGGATGTCTTCGAGGAGTTCATCCAGGGCCAGAACCTTTGAGACGGGCCCGGAAACCTCTCCAGTGAGAAGCTGATGATGCGCCGCGATCTGTCTGAGTCTAGTCATTCGGGCCAGGAATTGAGGCGCCCGGACAAGTATCTTCTCCTGAGAAGTTCTTTCAACCTCGGCATGAAAGAACGCGTTCATGTGTCGGTAGGCTTCGAGTTGATCTCCTTCAAGTTCGATGTATTGTGCCTTTCGGACTATTGGTGGGAGATCAAGGCAGTCTTTTTTCAGCCGGCGGATCGAAACAGAGGAGACGATCTCCCGCAGTTCATCCAACCGCTTGTATCCCGAGGCGTAATGTTTCTTCTCTTGGATCGTGTATCTACCAAGGAAGAAGGCTTCATCCCCAGCCATGATGGGATCCAGGATCCGAAGGGGAACATAAAGACTCTCGGGCTTGTTGCTCATCGGGGTTCCGGTGACAAGCCAGACGCGAGAGGCGGCCTCGGCATGGCGCAGGAAGGCTTTCGTCCTCTGGGCCTGCGGGTTCTTGATCTTATGGGCTTCGTCTGCCACCAGAACAGCGCCCCAGATGGGCTCCATGCGGGCCAAGATGTCATAATTTATGAGTATAACTTCGGCCTCTATTTTTGGAAAAAAAGAAAAGGACAGGTGCGGCGTGTGTTTCTTGATCTCCTTCGCCCAATGCTTCCTCGCAGTCTTAGGACATACCACAAGAAGCCTGGACGCCTTTCCCCTGCTTCGCAGGATGTCGAAGGCCGCCAATACCTGAAGCGTTTTCCCTAAACCCATCTCGTCGAAAAGTCCGAACTTTCGTCGAGTCAATAAATAGCTAATTCCGGAGATCTGATGAGAATACGGTTGAAAAACGAAGGAATAACCAGAAAGATCAACCTCCTCGCGGCCACCCTTCCGCATAAAGGCCTGAAGTTTAGGCCCGAGGACGATCTCCGCTCCGTATTGTTCCTTTGTCGTGACTTCTCGGACGCGCGAAAGGGGCACAGTCCAGCAGTCTGACCATTGAACCGCCCCTTTGATCTTCGCGACGGTTCCGGCCGTAAACGGGTCGGCGTCGAAGCGAACCTGCACCTGGCCGCCGGAGAGTTCGAGGAAAAAGCGGGTGCCGATCATTTCAATTCTCCCGCGATCTCCTTCGCCGTCTGCGCTGAATTGTAGTTCCGATATGCCCCCCAATACCCGCCGGAGGGCGTCCAGCGAAACCCGTTTCTCTTCAGCTTCGTCCGCACTTCAACCGACGGGATCCCACCAAAGAACAGCTTGATCCTGTTGTCTGCCGGGCAGTCCTCCAGGATGGCGTTCTCCCTCTCCTCGGTGGTAAATTCTGCGGCTTGGTCCCGCTCGATCTTCTCCAGGCGTAGTTTCATCCGGCGAATGTTGGCGGTATTGTTTGTTAATTCATAGTCGGGATAGCCGATCCGCCTGAGTTCGTCGGGCTCAAGAAGTCTCTCGATAGTCTTCTCAGAGTATCCCATTGCCCGAAGCCCATCCAGATCCGGGCCTCCCTTCTTGCGTTTCACGCACTTGTTGACGGCCCTCATTTTCTCCTGTAGTTCTTCGGCCTTGGCGATCTTTTCTCGGAGTCTGGCGCAGGCGTCAGAGTCACCCGCCATAATGGGCCTTAACTCTGGATGGAGGGCCTTCCTGATGGCGTCCAGGGCTCGCTCCCTATACTCCATATACTCCACGGATCGCCGGTGTTCGATGTCATTTCGTTTCTCCATCTGCCGGGCCGGGAAATTGCTTCCACCAGTCACGAAAGCCGACGCACAGCGAGACAAAGAAGAGAGCCATTTCAGGTATCGGGTTCGGTAGCCTGCCTGGTAGCGGGAAAATTCCTCTTTTAATATGGCGATCTTCTCCGGGCTGTCGGCATGTTTGAAAAGGTTTCTCCAGTCCTCCCGGAGGGTTTCCTCGTATTCTCTGGCAACCTGCCTGCCGCGTTTCTCCGGATCCATCGAGTTCCAAGAGAAAGCCGAACGGGCGAAAGCCTCTGAGATCGGTTCGATGTCCGGCGGAATGTCCGAGATGGCTTTCAGCCCGTCAGGGGTTACGGCGTAGGCTTTCCCGTCTGCCGCCTGAAAGAAACCTTCTTTGGCGGGTTCGACGAGAACGGCCTTGCAGTCTTTCCTTGCCTTGAAACACTCCGGCGCCCTCAGCCTCTCCCCATAGGTGTAGGTTTTCACGTCCTCACCCCCTGCCAAACAGTGAGCTTTTCTTCAATATGCTTACGCGCCGCCTCGACCGTGCCGCAGGATGCCACAAGTGCCCCCTCGCGGGTGTAAATATTCCCAACCTGCGAGACGTAGAAAGCGCCGCCGGGAACCTCGACGATCTCATACTCCTCCAAGCAGTCCGATCCCTCGAAGATAGCCGCTCCCGCGATGGCGTCTCCATCTTCCCGAAAAGCCACCAGACAGGGCCGCGCCGGGCCTCCTGCATCCGGGGTAACTTTTCTTTCGATCAGGTAGTAGCAGGCTTCAGCCAGCCCCAAGGGATCCGAATTGATCCCCGGAGAGTAGAGGAAATACCCGCACCTTGCAGGCTTCTTCGTCGGGTAAAGCTGGTTCAGCTTGTTCAGGGCCATGCCTTGCATCACGCCGACGCTTTCTCCGGGGTGGCACCAGGTTATCTCCTGCCCTCGCAGGAGTTCTGCCGAGAGAGTTTTCATAATTTAGCCTCCTTCTTTTTCTGCCTGACGCTTAGGGCCTTCATGCGATTTTCCCCATTGCTTCTGCCAGCAAGGACGTGATCTTATCTATGATATTTTTTGCTTGTTGGGCTGTAATTTCTTCGGCCCAAATTTCTGGGCCTCCTGCGTGGACTAGCAAGATTAAATTTCCCTTGATTCCGTAGCTCTCCTCAGAGGGGAAATAAATTCCTGCCTCTGGATAATAGTTTTTGGAATCTGTGTCAAAGTAAACTTGCTTCTCTCCGTCTTTACAAATCGCGGTTAGAAACACTTCCCTTCCTCCTCTCTCTTCTTGGCCGGGCCAGCCGAAGCCAGCCCGGCCCCCTTTCTTGTTATGCGTTCAGGTGCTTCACGAATTCGTAGGATCCGACCTGGATCTTGACCTCGTAGGAATATGCGGTGACGAGATTCTCGCAGTCCTGGCCCTCGCCCTGGTGCCAGAAGAGCCGCACCTCGGAGCCAGGAAGGAGCGCCTTGATCCTCTGGATCTCGTCCCACTGTTCCGCCGTCACGGACTCCGCCGGACCAGAGGAGAATTCTACGCCGCAGGAGTCGTCCTCCCGGTATTCGCAGGTGCAGATGTCGGCGGCCTTGAGTTTTTGGTAGGGCGCCTCGTTGGCCAGGATCGCGAAAGCCTCGGCCTTCATGCACTCCTCTATTTCCTTCTGAGAGAGGAATCCGGCAGCGAAGCGGTCCTTGCGTCGTCTCTGCCGAGGGAGAACATCATTTCTCCGTAAGTCTCGATGACAGCCTTTAGGCCACCGTCAACGCCACCATACCTGTTATGGACGGCCTTTTCGCCCTGGGCGTCAAGTTCAGCCTCTAGCCATTCGCGGCAGTCACGCGCCGATGTTGGCCGGCGGATTTGTGGGCCAGAAGAGACATAAATTCGCCTCCTTTCGTGTTTTGTCAAGAGTTTTAGGGCGTGGAAAATTTGGAGTCTGCGAACCTCCTTTTAGCCCCGGTTAAAGTTCCCGGCCCGGCGTTTCTTAGCACCGCCTTTTCGGGAAGTCGGCTTCCTGTCTTGATCTTCGCCTCAGCCGACAAAAGGCGAAAGTCTGTTCGGTTAATTATGATCCTTCCTCTATATATTACGGGCAATGGAAACGGGCAGTTTCTCGCCGGGATAGCCGAACCGGATCGCGTCCCACGTTAGCCGCGTTCTCTCGCCTCTTGCAAGCTGTGTCCGACGCATGGACCTGGCCTCTTCCAGGGTCCGCCCGCTGCCGCCAGCTATAAAGCCGTTCCCGTATTCTTCCACCTCGGCAACGGACATGAAGCACTGTCCCAGCTTGGAAAGCCTGCCGCCTGTTTTGGCGTCTATGAAGCCATGATCAAAATATGTTAGCATACTTCTCCTCCTTCTGCGCTTAGAGCCCGCCGGCTAAGTCCCGAAGTCTATCCCATCCGCCGCCGCCGTACCAGCCGCCGGTGCCGCCGTTCGTGGTAATGGCGCCGGTTATTTCAATGTTCCCTCCGCCGGCAGCCGAGATCGATATACTGCCTCCGGCCCCGCTTCCTCCCCAGATATCGTCCCTGCCGCCGCCGTTGGTATATATTCCTTCATGAATGGCCACATCCCCAGCAGCCGAAATATTGACCGCCCCGCCACAGAGGAGATCTCCTCCGTAGGCGGCGCTTGTGTTAATGGAACTATTGACCGTCAAAGTCCCGGCAGTTTCCATGCTTACCGCCCCCCCGGCGGTCGTGATTCCGGTGGTGCTCCCGACAGTTCCCACTTCTAAGTCGGTGCCGCCGGTGAAGCTTAAGGAACCGGATCCGGTCATGTTGGCGGCCAGTGTGTCAATTCCGTTGGATGAATCGGTGAGTGTGAAAGCGCCCGACCCGAGGAGCAGGAGGTTTGCGGCGGTAATGGGCGCGATCTGCGTGGCCGCCCCGCCGGAGGAAAGCGTCACGGTGCCGCTGGTGCCGGGATTGCCGGGATTTCCGTCGGGAGCCTGTGTCCCGGAAGCCTTGCCTTCTCTCGTCCGCATGATCTCGCCTCCTCTCTGTTGCCTCTAGCCTGATGAGTCAATTATAGCATATGTCAATTATAATGTCAAAAGGCAGGCAGCCGAAGAAGCGCATGAGAAGCCGATCTCCAGGCGCGAAAAGAGAGGAAAACCAGGCGCGAAAGGGGGGGGGCGGGGACGGGGCGGAGCGTCCGCCGCGCTGCGATGCCGTAGGCCGCCAGCTATGATATACCTTTTGTCTTCATGCAGTGAACTTCCCTATCTTCCCACAGGTAACGTAGCAAGCATTTACCAGACATATTCCCCTCCTCTCCCCCTCCCCTCGTTCAGCCTCAGAAAAACTCTTCCGCATAATTCCTCGACAACCGCGCCATTATTCCCCCTTTCCGAAACCGAATTTGCTATTTTCTCTTTCCGTGCCTCTGACCTTTCTCTCCTCTCTCCAGGAAAATTAGCCTCCAACCAAAACCAAATTCCGAAACCCGCCCTATTCTTTGCCGTCAAAACCGCTTTCTTTTTAGCCCGTCGGTATCTTTCCACGCCCAAAGTCTTTTCCGTGCGTTTTTGACGCCATTACGAACTTCCCTATTTCCTCTCCCCGTCCGCTTGCCTTTTCTCTGCCTGTGTGGGGAAAATTGGTTTGGATCGGGTTTCAATTTTGCCCTACCCCTAGCCTCTTGACAAATTAGTAGTCGAAGTAGTATAATTCCACCATGAGCCAGAAAACCATAAAGATATACACCGAGACTGCGAAGAAGTTAAAGCTGATCTCTGCGCTTACCGGAGAAAGCATGGTGAAAGTTTTGGATCGCTTGGTGCTGGCGGAGATGGAGAAGGCGATCTTGAAACCTTTTTCTGAATTAGAGGCATTGGAGATCAAGAACCTAGACGAACTGCTGCACGGATCTCTTCCCGTTCCGTCTGGGATATACAAAATGGGAAATAGGATGGTTATGTGCGAACAAAAAGACTTTCCTGGGGGCGCCCATGATGTTATTTTCCAAACGACTTGAACTCGCCAATAAAGCAGAAGAGTGGTGCAAGAACCACGGCGCCGTGGTTGCTCCTCTTGGAATTGTAACAGCCCTAGAGGCCTTGATAAGCCATTCTTGAAACCCTTACTTGAAGGGTTACTTAAACCCTTTCCTAAAGGGTTAGAAGAACCGTTGCCGGAAGGGTATGCCAAACAAGTATCCGTAACCGTATCCGTAACCGTACCCGTAACCGAAGCCGAAGAAGAGACTCCGGCTTCGCCGTCGGACTCTCTCTCCTTGAAAAAAAAAGAAGTACCTGAAAGATGAAAGGGGAAGAGCCAGATCTCATGAATAAGAAAGTAACCGTCATCTACTACCTGTCCCAATCCGGCCAGAAGGAGTCTATTCGACAGGGAGGGGACGGGAAGCAGGACCAGAAATTCGAGGCAGATCTGACTCCTGAGTTGCTGGAGGTTTCCTCTGTCAACAAAGACGGAGACATAATTCTTGATGTTCAAGTTCCCGTGTTTAATAATCCATTGGCTAATTTTTACGGAAGGACATATTTCAATCAAGTTTCCCCGCTATTCGACTCCCCTCAAACCATAGAACAGTTGATCGCATGGAAAAAAGAACAGATAAAGGCATCCGAGGAGGCCGAGAAAAAGGCGAAGGAAGAATACGAAGAGGCCCTGAAAAAACAACAGACATCCTTCGTCGAGCCAAAGCCCAAGTTCTCGGTGTTCGACTGGATAAGGGGGCTGTGAAGTGAGTCTCCCAAAAACCCTTAGCATTTGCGGCTACGAATGGAAAGTTGTCTATGACCCCAAAACAGAAGGCGCCGAAGGAGTCTTTAAAACCAGAACAATTACTATCGGGACCAAGTGCGCCGCGACAAAAGAGAACCTACTGCACGAAATACTGGAGATCATCCTGGTTGAAAAACTGCATTGCTATTGGAATGACGACAAAGGCGGACAGCTATTCTCGTTCGATCATCATCAATTTTGTGGCATAGTCAAAGACTTGTTGGCTGCGCTTAAAGATAGTAAAATTTTCTCCCCATAGCATTGACAAGGCTAGGGGTATGTGATAATATTCTTTTTGGCGGGTTTACCCACGGAAGGACGCAACCCCTCCGCCCTAAGCCCGCCCAAAATATTTAAGCGAAGCGGATGTGGCCGCAGTTTATCGCCGAAAGCGAACCAGACTCATTGAGTCGTTGTAAGTCGGCCTCATCCGACTTCGGATGCACTCCCCAAGGAGGAACAGCATGGATAGCCTTTCAAGGACTCCGATCAGCCCCTATAGCCCCGGAGAAAAATTGCCCTGCACCCACAATGAGAATTGCCCTCATGATCCTCCAAAGATGCCCGGCCATCGTCACAGAGACAAGGACGGTTCTCTTCGCAAGACTTCCGGCGCCAAACACCTCGGAACCCTGGAGGACGATCTCGGAGAGTTTTCTCGACTCAACGATCAGACTCACCTATCCGAACTTCGCGAAAGAACTGGCAAGGTTGGCGTGAACGCAGTCAAGGCCCAGATCAAGAAACAGGAGTCAGTCTGCAAGGTTAATTCAGTCGCGTGAACTGCCCGGTGTGCGGATCGGCAATGATCCATATTGGAAAAGAATGGAATTGCCCTGGATGCGGATACTTCTTTGACGAAAGCGAGGACGACGACAATGGTTGAGAAAGTAAAGGCTCCGCCGACTCCTGCTCAGTTGGCATGGAACAGGCTACTGAGAATCTATCTCTACAGCGTCATTGTCGGCGCGGCGACGTTCGCGGCCGGAAACCTGGGCATGATTCTGGACCTGCTCAAGAGCTTCCACGGCCTGCAGGGGTGGCTCGTAGTGACGGCGGCGGGAGCGATGGGCGGCCCGATTGTCGAGAGCACGCTGAAATTTTTCCGGGCGAAGCTGGCGGCGGAACAAGCGGCGCAGGACGCGGCGGACGCAGCAACGGCAAAATAGCAACATTACAACAACATTGTAGCAACATTGCAAAAACAAAGAAGGACGGTGCAAAAATGAGTTGCCCTAAGTGCGCGGAAAAAGATTTCCCCTCTGGATTATATGTTGAAAAAGAAATCCCCTTGACTATTCCCCCTATCCAGATCAAGGTTGACAAGATTTTCCAGTTCTGGTTTATTGGGAAATGGACGATTCCGGTGAACATTGACGTGGATACCCCGGAACTAGGGGTGACGGCTACGGGAAAGGCCTGCGCGAAGTGCGGGTTTTTCGCCATACAGGACATCAAGTTCTCGGTGCCGTATCCGGTGAAGTCCGTCAGCATCGCGAAAAAGAAGTGAGCGAGAAGTAATTTTACAACATCACCCTATTCTTTGAACGAAAAAAATGTTTTTTCACGTTTAAGAGAAGCAATGATATCTAATTGCGAGATTTGCGGAAAAGAATTCAAAACTTATCCTTGTCGAAATCGGAAAAAATACTGTTCTCTGCAGTGTTGCAGTATCGGTAAAACACAGCAAAAGTATTCCTAGAATTAAAGCCGGTGGAGGAAAATTCTGTTCTCGAAAATGTATGGGCATCTCTTATAGAAAAGCCATAATACGAATATGCCAACAATGCGGTAAAGAATTTAAGACGACTCCCTTTTACATTGAAATCGGCGGGGGATTGTTTTGCTCTAATACTTGCCACGGAAAAGCCCGAATGAAGAGAGAAACGGTAAAGTGTAAACAGTGTGGCAAAGAACTAATAAGGCGACCATCTGGAATGAAAAGGCAAAATGTATTCTGCTCTTATCGTTGCAACGGCATTTATTGCAAGTCACAAATGCCCAATAAAGAAACCTCCATCGAAATAAAAACGATGAAGATCCTGGACTCACTTGGCATTGCCTACGAGACGCAAAAGAGAATAGAGGGTATTTGCATAGCCGACTTTTTCATTCCTCCTGATTTAAGAATTGAGGCAGATGGAAGGTATTGGCACTCGCCACAAAAAGCCAAAGACAAGGACATAAACAAAGATGTTCTGCTGGGTTTTAAGGGATATAGAACATTGAGACTCACGGAGGAGGAGATAAACAAACATCCTATCAGGTGTAGAAACAAAATAAAGAAAGAAATGTTGATGAAAAATGTCTGATGTGGAAAGTCCTCAAATTCAAATGGAGCTCGAAAAAATTTTGTCATTACAGAAAGCACGAGGAAATGGACCTGACGTAGAGATTCCTCCTGTTTCTTTTGAAACCTCCATCGAAGGGAAGATCGTAGATGCCGGAAAACTTCCCGAATAAAAGCCGCTTCGCCAAGCCTTCGGTTGAGTCTCAGGAAGAAGCTGAGTTTGAAATGAGGCTTTCGGCCATAGAAAAAGATGTTCAAAAAAGTTTAGTTTCCATCGCCAGGATCAATATAATTCTCGAAGGACTCAGAAGAGTAATTAACCCAGAATAACCTCGAATATCAAAGAAATAACTAGAAAAACGAAGCAAACCCTTTACAAATAAATTTCCATGTGCTAGAATGTCAGCATGGATACCCCTAGCCTTACGTGCAACATTCCAGAAAAATATAAGAAAACCTATCAGGAATTTCTACGGAGTCCGGCGCCAATGTCTCTCGTGGACGAGATGGCAAAGATGCGGACTCTTGTTTATATGGCCCAGGATGAGGTTGAAGAGAGAAAAGACGTTCCTCCTTCAAAGTTTGAACCGGGCTACCTTGCGAACCTGAAAACCATCACCGACATGCTGGAAAGTGTTTCCAGAACAGCCAAACGCGCCAAGGAAATTCAAGATGGAATAACCCTGAAGGTTGATATAAACCAGAATATGCTCATGCGCTACGTCAATGAAGTGGTGTTCGTGTGTATCACCGATCCGGCGCAGCGCAGGGCAATTCTTGACGCCACCAGATCGTTTGCTTCGCATATAAACCCCGTTGCCTATGAGGTTCAAAAGGCAAATATGCTCAAGGAACACGAGGAATGAAAGAGACTGTCCAGATCCAGGGCGGGCGCTTCCCTTCTCCTGAAGAGATAATGTTTCAGCAGATGGCCGACATTATGCAGTCTCAGGTGGAGATGGAAGAGTATGACAACTCGAAGGATCGAGTCCACGGAGAAATTCAGCAGAAAGTAAAAGATAGGCTTTACGCCCCGAGTTCAGGTTCGCCAAATGTGGTTCTTTTCAAGGGCGCATTGCACACCGGAAAGACAGCACTTGCAATAGACGTTGTTAAAGAAACGTGCCGCAAATACCCCGGAATACAAGGAATGATCGGGCGCAAGACCTACCGCGAGATGGGGGATTCGATACGCGCAGAGTTCATTCAGGACCTACAAGAAAGCAATATTCCATTCAAAGAAAACAAAAAAGAAGACTGGGTTTTATTTCCAAACAGGTCCAGAGTCCTTTTCAGATCAAGCGACATGGCCGCTAAGCTCGGCGGCCTTCCTCTTTCATTCGCAGTATTTGAAGAAGCCAATGAACTTGCAGAACTATACTTCGACACCGCCCTTGGAAGAATTGGAAGGCAAGGAGACGGATACCCTTGGTGGTGCCTTCTCATGACAAACCCTCCGAATAAAGGGCATTGGCTATTCAAGAGGTTTGAGAAAGAAAGAACCGAAGGTTTTTTTGTTTTCTCTGCCTCGATAGACGACGTTCCTTATGTTTCTGAACGATACAAAGAAACCATTAAGCGCCAATATGCCCATTCTCCTTCGCTCTACAAGCGATACGTTCTTGGAGAATGGGGTTCTGATATTTACGGCGATCCGGTTTATCACGGGACATTCAACAAGGAAACTCACGTTTCAGGAGAAGGCTTAAAACCAGAATACGACTTCCCGATCATTCGATCATGGGATTTTGGCTACCATCGGCCGGCGCTTCTTTTTTCTCAGCGACTCCCCGGAAACAGACTCAACGTCCTTCGCGAGTTCATGCCGGAGAAAATTCAAATAGAGCGCTTCCTGGAACTTGGCCTTGAGCGAAGCCTGGATTGGTTCGCCGACTTTGACTTTGTGGACTGTTGCGACTCCCAGGGAGTGATGAAGTCAGACTTGAGCGAGAAGACCAGGCTGGACATTATGAAAAACCCTCCGTTCAATTTGTCGCCCAAATTCAAGAAAGCCACCTATGAATATCGCATTGGAAAAGTAGTGGCCATGTTAAACCGCATGGTGTCTGGAAAGCCTGCATTGCAGATAGACGGAAGATATTGCCCGATACTCATTGAGGGAATGGAAGACGGCTATGTTTGGGCCAAAGAACCGAAGAATGAAGCCGAAAAACGCCATCCAGCCGCCGATTCGTATTATGAGCATTGCCTGTCCGGAAGCTCGTTGGTTAGGACTCTGAATGGCTGGAAGCCAATAAAAGAACTTGTGGGACAAGAATTTTACACCTATGCCTACTCAGAAGAGCACAAAAGACTTATTCCCGCGAAGGCAACTGGAGTCCGCAAGACAAGAGAGAACGCAGAGGTTTGGAAATTGACATACGACAACGGAGAAATAATAGCCACCCCAGATCACTTAATTATGATGCGAGACGGATCTTATAGGGCATTGCGCGATCTTAAAGGGGGAGACTCGCTGATGCCGCTCTATGAAAACGTAAAAACAACTGGACATACTTCTATAGAGCTTAACGACGGCAGCTTTACTTATGAGCATCACTACATATGGCATTGGTTCGGTGGATTCGACAATAAGGGATCAATTATTCATCACATAGACGGAAATGGAAGAAACAACAACCCGGAAAACCTGATGCTATTAAGTAAAAAAGAACACGAGATTACAAGGATAAATAGTCTAAGAAAAAACGTAAAAGAATTTGTCAAAAATTCTCCAGGCAAAAGCCTAAATCCTTGGACACAAGAGAGTAGAGATAAAGTCGGGAAAAGCATGAGAGCATTTATTGACGCGAGTAGAATTGAAAAAATATGTGAAGGATGCGGAGAAAAATACCAAGGAACTCCAAAGCAGATGTATTGCTCTCAATCCTGCCTTTGGAGGATGACTTCAAGAAAAAGAAGAGGAAAGGCGACTTCGTTCCACAACCACAAAGTAATAAGCATTACTCCTTTTGGATTTGAGGATGTCTATAACTTAGAAGTAGAAAAATACCACAACTTCCCCGCCAACGGAATAATGGTTCACAACTGCCAGGATTGTCTTCAATTTACCGTCATAAATTACCTCGAAACCGGGGCTCCCACGACGCGAGAAAGCCCTTTTCAAGGCAAAGAAATAACTCCAAGCTACAGATTCAGATAGGAGGCCCACTATGGACGCCACAAGAGAAATGCTCGAAGCTGGGATCGCCGAGCCTACTGTCGTGGATCAAGGGACGAATACTAGAGAGGGAACCCGGGAAATGTCCATAGCCGAAGCTCTGATGACTGAGGCCCCGGACGATGGAAGTATCCCCATAAAAATGCACGACTCGGACACCACGTCTAAAAAATACGGCGAGATGTCTGACGCAGAACTCGTAACTCGACTTAATACCAGAAGGCACAACCTCGACGACAGAAGACTTATTCATAAGCGTCAGTGGGATCAAAACTGGGACAGATACAACGGCCTCTACGACTTCTCGACAAAGGCCGACTGGCAGTCTCAGATCGTCCCTCCGCGCGTATTCTTCATGGTGGAAAAAGCCGCATCTACGTTTACCAAGGGACTTGCGAAAGTCAAAGAGTGGTTCACGGTTGACGTGGCTCCGGAAAAACAGCCCTACATTGACATGATAAAGCGCATGATGAGGTTCTGGCTGGACAAAACAGACTGGTTTCATTTCTTCTCCAAGGCCATTAAAACAGGGCTTCTCTCCCAGCTTCTTATCGCAAGAATAGGGTGGTCGTATCGCAAAAGAGAGGTTATGAGAGACGGCGAGTTCGTTGACGTAGAGGACGACTTCCCGGAAGTCGAACTCGTGAACCCGTACTTTTTCTGGAGAGATGAAGAGTGTTGTATCGAAAGAACCTACCACCCACTATGGGAGTATCGCCAGCTTTGCGACGAAGGAGTCTATGAATATGTTCCAGAGTTAATGGAAGGCACTCAGGACTTCAGGAATACGCAGGAGAAATACGAGGAGTCTCAGAGAAAAGGAGAAGTTGACGAACCTGTTCCCGATGAGCCTCAGATCGTCATGGATCACTACTGGGGCAACCTATACGATACTTCTGGAAACCTGCTTCAGAAAAACATAACTTACACGATAGCCAACGAGTCCTATGTCATAAGAAGACCCACGAAGAACCCATTCTTCCACCGACAGAACCCATACGTCGTGGCCGGAATACTAGACGTTCCATTCTCGAACTACCACAAGTCTCTTGTCGGAATGGCGATGGGAACCGTTGACGCCCTTATCGAGCTGTTGAATCTTATCATAGACTCAATGAGTCTTTCCACGCTTCAGCAATACGAAATGGACATGGAGAACCTATTCGATCCGAAGCAACTTGAAACCGGGATCATACCGGCAAAAGTATGGAAAATGAAGGGGCCGGGACATCTCATAAACCAGATCGCGCAGCCCGGAGTCCCGAGTGGAGTATGGAACCTGTACCAGGGTCTTGACAAGGAGTCCATGTTCTCCGGTATAGGCGAAATGATGACGGGGGCTCCCCGCTTAAAGGGAAGGGTTTCGGCGCTCGAAGCCTCATTGAAAAGCGGCGAGTCTTCAATGCTCTTCGAGTATTTCATCACCGATCTTGAAAAGACTTGGGTAGAAAAATACCTTGAGAAATTCTTTCTTACAATGCTTCAGTATCAAAAAGACTGGAGCAACCCAAAGTTCGTTCGTTCAATTCCAGAGGCATATCAGTTGGCAAATATGTCTCCAGAGGCCAGATACGAATTTCTTGGAACCGACACCACTTTCGTTGTTCATGGGCTGTCTTATGTTCTTGGACGGGCTCAGGAGCTTGAAAAGATTGGGATGTTTGCGAAGATATTGGGCCAGAACCCGAGATGGCAAATCAGAATGAAAGACGACGCAGTTCTTGGAAAATTCATGGAGTCGTTTAACTGGGAAGCCGACGAGATGCTATACAGAGACGGAGATCCTGAACTGATGCAACGCATGGCACAGATGCAGGCCGGAGGAATGTCTCCAACGTCTCGCGCCGGAGGAAACGCACAGCAACCGCAGGGGCCGCAGGCGCCGACTCCTCCTCAGGTACAAGTTCCTCCGCAAGTCGCGCAAATACTCCAGCAGGTTGGCGGCCAAATACCGCAGTAAAACGTCGAATTTCAAAGAATTAAGGAGAAAAGTATTGACTTTGGTATATTTTGGTGTTATATTGTAAAGGCTAGGGGTATCAAACATGGAGGTGTCATTATGTCTCATCATGTTCCAGACGCCTTAGAGGAACACAAGAAAGGCTTTTTCAGAACCATTCCACAGCACGATCCCGAAGTGAAAACCGTCTCAACTGCTCCCGAAAACAAGGTTGAGAGAGTTTCGGATCCGGACAAAATAACCGGAAAGAATTCGGCTGAGTCCAGTATTGGTGGGGGGAAAAGATGGATTCCGCCGGGACGAAGACACAAGAAGGGAGGTAAATGACGTGAAGAAAGCCGCAGGTAAAAAGGGAACCAAAGTTACCCAGGCCAAGGCCAATAAACTCGAAGGCCACGGAAAGAAGGGCAAGAAGTAGATGCCTTCTCCAGATGTCAGTAAGATACCTCGATTCGATCCTTCTCTCGCAGAAGATATTTCTTTGGGCTCACAAGCTGAGTCATATATGAAATTCTTCTCTGAAAAACTCCGGCCCGTCATAGAAAAAAAAGCAGTTGACGACATGGCGCGGAGCAAGGAGCCGCTTCCTTATGAGGTTCTTATTGGCATCCAGATGAAACTTGTCGCCCTTCGAGAACAGGAGTCGGCGATGCAAAGTTTGATTATCAGGAAATCGGAAGCAACAAGAAGGAGGTAATATGCCAGAAGACACCATGCTGGATACCGCCGAAGAAAACTCCGGCGCCCAGCCAACAGATGAGCAGCCAGAGCAACTTTCTGACAGCGAATGGAAGTCCCGATATGAAGAATCCCAGCGCAAGATTTCTGAGTTGGGAGAAGAGGCCAGACAGCTTCGGGAATTCACTCAGCATCAGAACGCATTGCTCGAACAGGCTACCCGAATGGAGCCGCAACAGGTTCCGCAACAGCCGATCACTACGCCGCCGGGATACCCCGAAGTAGAGCCAGACCTCTACACGGACCCCAAAGGATGGGCAGAAAACGTGAGAAGGCAAGCCGCCCAGGAAGCAGCAAACGCCGCCGCCAACACCATTGTTCAATTTCAAAGAAACCAACAAGAAGCCGCTGCCTTAGAACAGGAATACCTTTCTAAGAGGCCGGATCTGGGCCAAAACAGGCCCTTGGTGAATTTGTTTATTAAGCAAGTGATGGCCGAAGGCGGATTCAAAACCATGAGAGCTGCGCTGGACGAGGTGGTCAGGAGATACGATGAATACCAAAAAAGCGCAAACATGAGCAAGCCGAAAAGCGTTTCTACTCCTACTCCAAGGGCGGGGTCCAGTCCAGAAAGGCCAGCGGGGTTTACTCCGACAACCGGAGTTTCCGATAGGGTTTATGGCGACAAAGAGCGATCAAGGGCTCTCGACGAAGAAGTTGCCAGACAAAGGGATCTCGCCAACAAAAGAGCGGGCCTGAAATAACTAAACGGCATAGCTCCTGAATGCGCTAAAATTCAGGAGGTGTAAATATGCCACAACAGCAATGGCTAGTGACCGCGGACGGCGGAGCGTGGGCCAATGAGGGACTCAGCAGAGAACTCAGAGTAGCGGCCCAGCCCCTAATGCGGTTCCTTCAGCCCGGATTCGTCCGCATTGAAAAGGACTATGGAAAAGGAAAGTCCGACAAGATCAACTTCGACAAAGTTTCCAATGTCCAGACAGAGGGAAGGGCGGTAGCCGAAGACGAGATTTCCCCCAAGACCAAGGTGCAGACCTACAAAGGCGAGATCATTGTATCGGAATACATGAACGCCATTGACTACACCGGGAAGCTGGAGCTTCTGTCTCAGTTCAGCCCAGACAACATCATCCACCGGGCTCTTCGAGACGACATGGCGAAAGTCAGAGACAAGGCCGCCGCCGCCGCGTTCCAGAAAACCAAGTTGGTTTACGTTCCTACCGGAACTCTGGCGGCTCCGACCTACACGCTCTACACCACGGGAACTCCCCTTGTGGCCTCGACTCGCGGGATCTCGACTTATGACGTTAAAGTCATAAACCGGCTGATGAAGATTTACAACATTCCGTTGTTTGACGGGCAGAACTTCATGGCCGTGGGATCGGTGAATGGATTTGCCGATCTGTCCGACGACCCTACTTTCGAGAGGGCGGCTCTCTATGGAGATCCAGAGAGACTGTTCACTGGAGAGATCAAAAACTACTCCGGAGTCAGGTTCCTCGAAGAGAACAACTCTCTGAATGGATCTCTTCCCGGAGGTTGTGGAGAGGTTATATTCTTCGGAGCCGATCCGGCCGTGCAGGGATTGGCGATGGCGCCTGAGATTCGATACGACATTCCCCGCGACTTCGGCAGGCAGAAAGGGCTCTGCTGGATCTCCCTGGAGGGTTTCGAGATCACATGGGACTATGAAACTGAGGGCGAGACTCACGTTCTCAGAGTCTATTCCGCATAGGAAAGGAGGAAAAAAACATGGGTTTCGCAGATGAAAGGTATCAGTCCAAAAAGCCCTATGTTCATCCGATTGAACTGGATTGCTCCGGGGCCACGGCCACGGAATTCACTCTCGATTTCGGAATGCCTGTAACGCTCAGAAAGCTTGGCTTTCAGGTTTCAACCACATTCAACTCGACGGGCGACACCGTGATCTCCGTAAAGAATTCCAGCGGGACGGAGAAGGCTACTCTGAATATCCCCACCGGGACCGCAGCTAAGTCGCAGTTGAATTCTGACGAACTCGGGACTCCGGCAAGTTCCGGAGCCATTGAGTTTTCTGACGGGATCGTAGCTCTGTGTCTCAAGACTGCCGCAACCACGGCAGGCAAGGGATACTTCTACCTGTTGCTCAACGAGATGTTCGCTTAGGGATAGGCGGAGGCCAAGAATGGGGTATGCGCATGAAAGATACCAGAAGCCGATACTATTTTTCCTTCCCGACGAAATTGACGTTTCGGAAGTTGGGAAAAAGATTGTATTCCGGTTCCCAAGGCCATTTTACATTGCGTACACCGCATTCTTGGCCCAGAGCGATATAATTCATCAGGGGGTGTCGCCAAATCCAGTTCCCGTAATGTTTAAGTTTGAATTCGACAACCCGCCTAGTTCTTTAAATTCAGGATTCGACGCACAGGGCTACCCGTATCCAATGACGCCCTCCGGAAGCATGATAATGTCTCCATACTTAACATCCGCTCCATACTACATAGACGGAGACTTAAGCATTGAGCTGGTAAGCCCCGGAGTTAGCGGAACCGTTTATCTGGAAATTATCGCATACGAAAAATTCTACAGGTCAGAGGCATAAATGGGCGCATTACACGATAGATATATGTCCCTTATAACGGAATTTGTCCCGTTTAAGATGGACTTAACTACGGCGGGCTTTAAATTCCTGTATCGCTTTCCACGCAAGTTCCGTCTTAAATGGCTTTATTTTATATCTGAAAACGACTTGGTTTCAAGCGATCCTATAGAATTTGACATTCAGCTAACGGGAGCAATTCAGCTTGTTAGATTCACGATAGACCCGGTTAATATTCCTGCCGGAATAACGATTGTCAGTCCGGAGTATAGCCTCACGATGGATACTTCTTTGAAATGCAACGATGGAAATTTGTTCATAAGAAAGACAGCCGATCAGGCATTTTCTCTCCCTAATGTTACCGGATGCCTTGGGCTATGCTTCTATGAACTTTTTGATTAAACAAATTTTAAGGAGGATGTAACAATGTTCGACAAACGGAAGCCGCATGAACTTCATGGAGGAAAGGATCTGAAACCCACTCTTACCCAGGCGGGGCTTATCTACGATGGACACGCTCCAAACAGCCGATCTCCTATCGGAAGAATAGAGGATGGCGTTCCTTTGGGATATGCTTCTCCAGGCCACCCGGTAAAGACTTACCAGTTCTCCAACAATCCTCTTGCAAAGGAAGAGCCGACTCCGGCGCAGGTTGAAGACATCCTTTCCGAAGTCCTTCCCGACGACAAAGACTTCGTTCCGAAGAACAAGGGAAAGAAGGGTGGTGGTAAGTAATGAACCTCACTCAGCTTAAAACTTCAATTCTACGACAGGGAGGGGCCTCTGACGACGCCACTGCCGTTGCTACCGTAACGGAATGGATTAACAAGAGACAGAGGATGCTCTGCGAGTATTTCCCTTTCTGGTTTCTCGACATCTACCCGTCGGCCCAGACGTCGCTTATTCCGGTCATTGAGAAATGCACGGTTATAAACTCTTCTCCTACGGTTACTGGAGTCGGTACTAACTGGCTCACTACGGCCCAGATCGGAGATAAGTTCTGGACTACTGCTGGTGCGGTTTACACCGTATTGGCGGTTCCAGCCGACACAACTATCACGCTCACTACTCCCTACGCCGGCCCCACGGTTTCTTCCCCTTCAACCATTGATTGTTCCCTGACTCGCAACGACGGATGGTTGTATCAGGGATGGCTCGTCATAACTCCCGGCCAGAGTGAGTATCCGGTTCATGGAGACGTTCTCGCAAACAAGGAATTCATCCAGAAGATCAGGTGGGCCAAAAAATACGATCCTACGCTTGGAACATATTCCGATGAGCTTGCAATAGGCGCTGAACAGAATTTCTTCTCAGACTCCTCGTATTTCGCGACAGGAGATCCGACTAAGGTGATATTCTACGACAACGCCAACGGGACGCTTCTGCGTTTTGCGCCCATCCCCACAACTCCGACCCTCGTTGCGATAGCGATGGTGAAAAAGAACCTCCTCGATCTCGATCCGGCGTCAAACCCAACAAACTACCTGACGGTGACTTACCCTCACATTCTGATAGACGGGGCGCTGGCCGAACTGTTCAACTGGAGTGGAGAGACGGCAAAAGAACAAGCCCATGAAGCAAAATTCCAGGCAGCGCTTCAGCAACTCAGGATGCACTACCAGCAGAAAACCACCGGCGACATTGAACTTCTTGTGCCAAAGACAGGGGCGAGAGGAATTGCAAATGCGTGATTACTCCGCCAAGAAAGCGGCTTCTAGGGATTGGATACCCAAGCCTTGTAATCCCAAGGCTAGAATATTAAGGGAGGCATTATGATCGCGGTTCATGACGAGTCCGCAGCAGGGACAGGAATACTCTCTCTCGGAGAGGGAGAGCTTCTGCCTGTGTCCGCACCGGTGACAATCCTGAGTGGTGTAGGCGGGATTCACGGCAATGAATTTTCTGCCAGCGTTTGCAGCTTTGCAGGAAAGATATGCGATGAATTGTCCCCATGCCGCATCCATAATGCTCTTGGCAAGACAGCGATTGTGAACAATCCGGTTGCTTTGGATGTCCTCCACGGAAATCACCCCAAAGCGATTGATTATTTTTCTGGATTCCTGATGAGCAAAGTTTGTGCGCTTATTGGTTATACGCTCGTGAATGCGAGAAACTACTTTGCGCGCCTTTGCCCTTTCAAGGGTTCCCTTCTCTGCCTTCGACAATTTGCGTTGAGCATTAGCCAGCGCCTTCTCTTCTTTGCGGAAAAAGCGGGGATTTTCAATTACTTCTCCTGTAGAGAGCGTGGCGAAGTTAATCAGTCCAACATCTATTCCAACCTGTTTAATAGATTCTGGAAGAAGATTGGGTTCGCCTACACAGGAGAAAGTAGCGAACCACTTTCCGGATCTTTCGAGTCTAATGCAACAGGTCTTTATTTTCCCTTCGACAGGACGATGAAAGGCGGCCTTGACAGTTCCTATCTTGGAAATTCTAAGACCCCTTTTTGTTATTTTAAACCCTCCGTTTGGCGATCCTTGAGGAAAAGTAAAACTGTCGTATCCGTTGTTCCCTCGAAAGCGAGGATAACCAGGGGCTTCTCCTGCTTTTACTCTTCGGAAGAAGGATTGAAAAGCCAAGTCTATTCTAAGGGCGACATTCTGAAGAACTTGGCTATGAACCCCTTTCAGGGAAGGTCGAGAGAGCTTCAAGGACGGAAGTCTTCGGTGGAGATCGTACAACCCAAGAGATTCTTTTCGTTCTTCCCATGCCGTCTTTCTCTGATCGAGAAAATAATTATAAAGCCAGCAACATTCTCTAAGAGTATTCAGCAGAAGACCGCATTGTTTTTTTGTTGGATAGAGTCTAAATTTAAAGTTCTTATGCACAAGTTTATTATAACACAAGAACCTTTAAAGGTCAAGGAGGACTAAATGGCTTGGGATTTAAGTAAACCCACCGACACCTCGGCGAAGAACATCTTCCCGGCGCAGAACAGGTATGACAAAACATACCTCGATACCGCGCTTGACATGGAACATACTTTCCCTGGCGCGGCGGCAACTGATTGCCTTCACAAACCGGCGGCCTCCAGAACGTATTATGTCGCGGAAGCCCTGGCCCCAGTAGCCCCTCCAGACGGACAGCATATCTTTACTACCGACACCAAGGCGGGATACTTTGCGAACCCGGCGGCCTTTGCGGGACACGCGACGGTGGTAAACGGATCGGCAACCGTCATTGGCGCTGGAACCGCTTGGCTTTCGACCGTAGCAAAAGACGACTTATTCAAAATAAACGCCGTTCCGGGAACAACCTACAAAGTCCTTAATGTTGTCAATGACGGCGAACTTACTCTCTCGGCGGTTTATGGAGGGGCTGGGGCGGGACCGGTGGACTACACCATCTGGAGTCTTGAGTACGAACAGATAGATCCAACGTCTTATCTTCCCGTTTCAAGAGGAGGAACCGGAGTCGGGGCGTTTACTCCTTATGCTGTTCTGTGCGGAGGAGCTACGGGAACAGGAGTGCTTCAGGCCATAGCTTCTCTTGGAACCGCAGGGCAGGTTTTGACTTCCAACGGGGCCGGAGCTTTGCCTACTATGCAGACTATTCCCGTTACCTCAATAGCGAGAGGAGGAACGGGGCAAACCACGGCGCAGGACGCCATTGATTCGCTAACCTCCGTGGCCGGGGCCGGGAATGAGGATCTTCTAACAAAGGACACCGCCACGGGGAACGCTATTTTTAAGCCTCTTGCGCTTCCAATATTTAACTACGCCCCGGTAGTAAATGGACTCAGGATAAAAACTACCTCCGCGCACGAGATTTCTCTTGCGTCAAACCAGGTATTCCTTAATAGTGTCGCAAATACTCCTAGTCTTGCCCTGACTGCAGATATAGAGGTGTCGGGAACCAATGGTTTGGATACAGGGTCTGAAGCGCCAAACACGTGGTATTACCTGTTTTTTATCTACAACCCAGTTACTACTACGTGGGCATCGCTAATATCGGCAAGTTTGGTTCCAACACTACCTTCTGGATTTACTTACTATACCCTTGTTGGGGCGGCAAGAAACGACGGATATTCCAACTTTATTCCATTTAATCAAGTTGACTATACGTCCATCTATGACGATCCTCAGACATGCGCTCCAACGATAAATTCTGGGGCTTTTACCGCCATTACCTATTCGGCGGCCATTCCGGCGATAGGAGACTGCGGAATTTTCACGCTTGAAGCCTACAGGCTTGCCGGAGGAACATTACAGGCTTGGGCTGACTTGAACAATAATAATACTCCATCTGCGAGCCAGATAAACGCACGAGTTCCGGTTGATGCGTCCAATAATAATTATGGATACGGAAGCGGAATGATACCACTTTTGTCGGGAACGCTTTATGGAAGGGTGGGCGGAGAGGTAACAGCAACAGCATTGGTCTATGTAAACGGATTCATTCTTCGGAAGGGATTATAATTTGAACGCAGTCAAGAACACAATTCTAAGGGTTCCTTATGACGTGCCAAACCCCGGCGGGGGGTTGGACACTCTTGGAATTCCCACAGAGATCGCACTCAACAAGTCTCCCGACTCGCTGAATACTCTATGCCTACATGGAAGGATCAGGACAAGGCCGGGGTATAGGCTTGCGATCCCTACAGTCCTTCCGGCGCCGCCAAACTTCATAGGATACAATACCATCTATTCTTCCCGTCCTATTGCCGCTGTCGCGCTTGATGATATTTACGCCTACAACGCAGTAGGAGCGACGTGGGTTGCGCTTACGGCAACTCTTACCGGATCCGGCCCCTATGCCCCGCAGTCGGCAGAGTGGTTTGTTGCTCCTTCTAGATACCTATGGACAAACGGACTCGATGGAATAATTGAATGGGATGGAAACATAGCCAACCCTTGTGCCGCGATGAGTTTATTGCTTGGGGCTCCTATTAGCGCCGCCCTTATGTGTGTGTGGGCCGACAGACTTTGGCTTGCATACATTGAGACTGCACCGGCCGTCTGGAACACAATGAGAGTAATGTGGTCTAACTACAGGGCTTATACCGACTTTACGAATGGATCGTGGGGATTTGACGATCTGCTTGACGACTTCACTCCGGCGACAGGAATGAAGGCGTTGGGGAAAAGCCTACTCGTTTACAAGCAGGGAAAAATATTTTCCTATTCCCAAGGTGGATACCCGATATACTTCCCGCGCCAAACCGTTTGCACCGACAAGGGAAGTGCCTCTCCTGACTCAATTCAACTCATCGAGGGAGGACACGCCTTCCTCGGGGGAAATATCGAGAATGTTTACTGGATCACTACTGGACAACAGAACCCGACTCCTATAGGTGATCCGATCAAGAAATACCTCAATGAAATAGATCCCACTTTGGCTAAATACTGCACGTCTTATCACGACAAAACCAACAAATTATATTGGCTGTTCACGACATACAAAAAGGGCTTTATCTGGAACTACCAAGACAATACATGGGACAGGTTTGAACTGCACGACTCCATTGCGGGGACCGGGGGACTGACTCAGCCGGCCACCGTGTGCAATATGACGGTTTCCCAAACAACCGCCCCGACTTGGGATGAAGACACTCAGCCGTGGTATATGGACGACGAAACGTGGGATGCCACAAGGCCAGCGACAGCGGAGGCCATGTGTTTAGGGACCGGAAAATATGTCGTGAAGGTTGACTTCGCCGAAGTTCTTGACTGGGATACCCTGATAGAGTCGCACTACCAGTCGAAAGTTTTCTACTTTGGAGGAGACAACGCCAAGATGGACGCCGTTGACGTTCACCTGAAGGGAGTCATAGATATAACGGCCCAGTTCGCAAATTCCGATGACTCCATTGACTATGTAGAACAAATTCAAACAGACGTTGGCGCGGCTTATCCACTTATGGGAGGGAACAGAGTCTCCTTCAGCGGGACCGGAAGAACCATCGGGCTGAAGTTTTCCAACGACACCTCTCATTTGCCGTTTGTAATTTCTCGGTATCTTATCAGAGTTTTGCCCAGAGGGGAAGTCTGGAGGGTGAACCTGTGATCGATCCGATACAGGAATTAAGGCCGATGCCGGAGATGCCATTTTTCTCAATGCTGGATCCGAGTATTCAGAACTGGCTTTATTCATTTTATCTATGGTTTCAGGACTTCGTAAATACGTTCAATTCAATGGCAAACTCGGCCAATAATAACATACCAGAGGTTCTTCTGGAAACCACAGGAGACACGCCTACGGCTATTTATATACCGTTCAATGCCAGCGTCAACGAATTAAAGCAGTGGGTTCAGATAGACGCCGCAGTTCCCTCTTTTTTGATAACCATTGTGGCTTCTAAAATTCAGATAGACTTCGCTCTGCCCGGTGCGGGAGTTCCTATTGCTTGGACGACAAACGAGATATTCTACGCCAATGGAATTTCAAGCGCAAAGGCATTTCAGCTATGGGGAGTCGCGGCGCTTCCAGTCGCATCAGCAACCTATGACGGAGTAATGATGAAACTCCTCGGGCCTCCGGACATTCTTTATATCTGCCTGAAAGACGCCTTCGGAGTCTATAACTGGAAACTCATCGTGAGTGGATAGGAGAGACATGATACGAGAAGTTGAAATAAAAGACATTCCATTGCTCCTGGAACTCATAAATAAGTTCCATGAAACCCCTCGCGGGAAGATGGTTCTTGAGTCTGGAGTGGACTACAAAAAGCGCCTCTTCCTTATGCTTTCCGGGATGGATGCCATTTCCTCTTTCCTTGTTGACGACGAAGTGACAAAATTTTCCTTTGTTTCCTACGGGAACGATCCTGGCGGAAAACTCGTAGGTTGTTTTGACAGATACTCCACAGATGTTCGAGACGAAGAACTTCTCCGGGCCTCAGAGGAATGGCTTATGGTTCGCGGAGTCTCTTTGGTTCGCGGTATCTGCAAATGCAAGGGGAAGCAGCACGATCACGATGGATACAAAATTACAGCTTACATAGTCGAAAAGGAGCTGGTTTAATATGTGCCTCGGACAGCAACAGCCGACAGTTACCCAGGTTCCGGCAAGCGTTCAGGAACTCAATATGGATCCCAACAAGATCCAATATCCCTCATGGATGACTCCGCTTTTCTCTGAACTATTCGGGCAAGTCGGATCCGCGCTTCAACAGGCGGGTCCTTATCTTGGCGGAGGATGGAGTATGTTTCCGCAGGCAACCACCGGACAGGCAGCCCCCTCCGGACAATGGGGGCAGTTTCCCAGGGAAGCAACAACTTCGAATACCACTTGGCCCAACCTTGTAGGGCAGTCAGAGGCGGCGGCGGCAGGACAGGGATGGCAACTCAATCCCGCGTATTCCGACATCGCCGCGCTAATTCCAGGAGCGAACCAGGCCAACGCAGATTTTGCAAGTCTTCTGGCCGGAATGAACGCTCCCAAAGGGGTGAAGTAGATGTGTATAAACCCCCAGACAGCCGGATCTTATAACCCGACATCAACTTACACCCCTTCGCGGCGCAGAAACGGACTTCCAACTTCAAGAGTATTGCCAGAAGGACAACTGCCTGCCTCGACTCCATCGGCAGGATCTGATCCAAGGGCAGGAACCTATGGATGGCCCTCTACTTCGGCGTCTAATGCAACTCCTCTTCTTCCTTCGGAACTCACCAATTCATATCAGGGCTTCACGAATACAATGGGAGGGCTTTTTTCTGGCCTAAACCAGATGCAGCCATTCGCCAACGCCAACTTGTTTAACCTTATGACGGGACGGACGGCGGGAAACATCTCCGACCAAGTGAACCAGCAAATAGCCGGATACGATCCGATGGCAAATCCCGCCGTCCAGAGCGTCATATCTGCGGCCAAAGGACAAGGGCAACAGTCTATGCAGGACGCCATTGATAGGGGAATGGCAGAATACGGAGGACTTGGGGCCTCGACAAGTGACATGGGGAGACTGATAGCCAACGAGGCGCAGAAACTCGGGACGAACCTTCAAACGACGACTGCAAATGCGGGAATGAGTCAGCTTCAACAGCAACAGCAATTCCTTCAGTCGTTATTCCCGTCTATGGCGTCTCAGGGATCGCAGGCCGCGCTTGCCATGCCGGGAATGATCCAGGGCGCAGGAGCGGCAGGAACCGGGGCCATGCAGAACCTCTACAATACCTATCAGGAAACCGCCAACAAGCCGCTTCAGTATGCGCTTCAGCTTTTTGGAATGGCGCCATATACTACGCCTACCTATGCAACCGGGACGAATGTTGTGACTCAACAGCAGTCAAGCAACCCTATATCCACCCTTTTGCCGCTTCTTTCTTTGTTCGGACTTTAAAGGAGTGATCTAAATGCCGCAAGTCAATCCAAATATCATTCGAGGAGATACAACGGTCGTAACCGAGCCCTCGTTCTCGGATCAGCTTTTGGCCCTTATGCAAGCCATTTCTCAGCAACAATACCAGCAGAGAATAGCGAAGACTCAGGAGGACTATCAGAATTTGCAGGAACAGAAGTTTGCGACGGACGAAGCTCATTGGACTCAGGAGCAGGATCCCACTTTTGAGGACTTCTTCAGTAAAACATGGCTTCCGGCTTATCAACAGGCTCATCCTCAAGCTCAGTCCGCTCCAAAAGAACAGGTAAGCCCTTGGGGTCAACCAATACAGGCGCAGACAAATCCCTTGGCGGCACTTATGAATATATTCGGTGGAGGAAATTATGGCAGTTGACCAATTCGGACAGCCGATCCAAAATGCTCCCGACCTTATTGGGTTCGCGAGAACACTTGCTGACTTTGCCATGAGAGGAGGATCTCAGGGGAAACCTCAGGTCACTCCCGCGCAATCCGCAAAACCCGCTCCTCAGATGCCCGCGCCTATACAAAAACAGGTGCCTACCCCGCAACCCCCTGTCGCGCCACAACAAGATGCCCTAAAGGCTCAGGCATATCAGGACTACATGAAATACCTCTACATGAGAGGCGCAAGAAGAGCCGCCATGAAGGGGACTCCGCTTCCCCTTTCGGAGACCCAAGAACAGCAATTCCCCGAGCAGGTGGCACAGAAGGCGGGACTCGCTCCAAAACCAATAGACCCACATGCCCTTCCAGCATTTCAGAACTATCTCTTTAAAATAGACTCAGGGGCTAAAATTGATCCGAAGGAGCAAAAATACATAGAGTCTGTTTATCGAAACAACCCTGAACTCGCGTCCAATACAATGGCGATGGCGAGAGAGAACATGACAAAACAAGGGATCCCACTTCAGAGAGAAATTATGAGGCAAAAAATAGAAAAAGACAAGATCGCTGGACGCCTTGAGGCCATAGATAAAACAACGTCTGCTCGACAAATTCTTATGGAGGGACTTGAGAGAGGAAAGATGAGCCGGGAAGAATTTAAGCAGGCCCAGGCCAACGCCAGACATGCCGGAGACTTGGAAGTTAAAGGAAAGTCTTTGGTTATAAAAATGGAACAGCTTCAGCTTCAAGCCGAAGAAGCTATTGCGCGGCCATTCGACCAGATGGCAATAGTTAAGGCCAAGATGTCTATTGAGTCGCTGAAGGCAGACAGAGAAAAAATAAAACAGCAAATATCCGTGCTTTCAAGCCTTCAGAAAAACCCTTCTTTGAAGCCTAAGCAACAAAAAGAAATAGCCGCTAAATTGGCTGCTCTTATAGACGCCTCTCCTTCTATTGACGAGGCGCTGGGAGATGCAGAAGCCAAGTTGTCTCCATATACTTCTCCTGCTCTTGAGGACTTGGTTAAAAAAATACGCCAAGGAGTTCCTGAAGTCCCCAAGGCCACTCCTTCATATCCGCAAGAATCCCCTCCCCTTCCTCCTGGTATTCCAGCGGATCAATCGCAAGTCGGAGAGAGGATTGTCGGTGGAACCCCAATAACAGGCGCTCCAATATTCACAATGGATCAGGCAAGGGCAGCAGTAAAGAAAAGAAAGCCCAACTGGACTCCCGCTCAAATAGACGCCGCTGTTTATGTTTCACGCGACAAAGGAAATGTCATCATAAAGGAGTAACATGGATCCCTTTGCAGAAGGAATATCAGAAGTAGAAAAAGGAAATGCGAAGCAGTCTCTTTCTTCAAACGATCCTTTTGCGGAAGGCATAGGGATCGTAGAAAAGCATATTCCATCTCCAAAATCCAATCCCAACATCCTCGGCGGATCCTTGTCTTCCGAACAAAGCCTTGGAGTATTCCAGCAAGAACTCAAGCAGAACTTGGAACCCTATGCGAAGGCTCATCTTCCCACGGAAACAACTATTCCGTCCATAGCCTCTATAAAGTCGGGAGGGGCAACTGGAACCATAAATAAGCCCCTGCTGGACTACAACGTCCAGGACTTAGTTGACGCCGCCAAGTCATCTCCTCCCGAGTCAAGAGACGCATGGCTTTATCTGTCCGCAAGGCCGCAACTGCTGACAAAAGGCGCCGTGGATGCGATGAAAAAGCACCCGGAGAGAGTCGGAGAACTGCGATACTGGCTAAGGAAAAAAGAAAACAAAGAACTTCTTAATGACGCGATGGAAGATCATGACTGGGCCGTAAAAGAACATGGGGCCTTGTCGCCCATTCAGTTGTTGATCGAACATCCGCAATTCATGGATCCCGACTTCAAGAAGGCAAAGCAAATTCTGTCTCAGCCGTTTTTCCCAAAAGGAGTCCCAAAAACAGCTATGGGGCTTCCGGTTGTCAAGCCACAGGGCTACTTGGACGTTGCGCCTTATTGGAGATCGGTAGAAGAGGAAAAGAAGAAAGACATTCGTTCCACTCCACTTGAAGCGGCAAGGAAATGGGCCGAAGCGCCAGTTTTGAATACAATTCCCAAGAAACTCATTCCGCCCGGATCTCCGCAGGAGTTTGTAGCGGCTATTCCAGACGCGCTTTACGCCAGCATGATCGGCCCAGCCGTCGAAGACGTTGCCGCCGCATCGTTGGCCGGATCTCCTCTCGGAATGTTAAAGGGAACTGCGAACCTTGCCCTTCTTGGCCTTCCGGGGTTTCTTGGAAAAGGTAAGGCCGCCGCTTCAACAGCAAAAGAAGCCCCTGCCATCGCAGAGGAATTGGCAAAAGCGACGCCCGAAGTCAAGGAGACTCTTCAGCTTGCCCCCCGGAGAGTTCCAGAAGTTCCATTCCCGACTGACGCAGAAGCAGGAATTACGAGGGCTATTCCCTTCCCTGCCAAACCCTCTGCGCCTGCCGCCCCTATCTCTCAGAGCCTTTCTCTTGCCGAGAGAACGGGGCCGCTTGGAACACCCCCCAAAGCGCCTTCTGTCATTCGCGGGATACCTTCTCCTTGGCAGAAAGGGCTTCAGCTTGCGGAGAGGCCGACGGCGCCGTCTGTTCATGTTCAAGCCCCTGCCCCAGAGTTGGCCGGACACAACCCGAGAGCCCTTCAGTTTGAACCATACGTCAAAAAGATACACGACGAAGCAGAGGCGTTTGACAGAGTAGTTCCTAAGAACCCTATCCCTTTGATCGGCTTCAGAGAAGCGGGGGGAACGCCCCAAGAGGCACTTCAACTATCGCAGGCCGCCGCCAAACTTCCCGAGTCGGAACTTGTAGAGGCCGCCGCCAGAGTCAAGAAGGGGAAGTCAATACCGGAAGCCATAAAGCCAGAACAATTTGCTTCCAAAGAAGAAGACTCAATCGCGAAGGCTGTTGAAAAAAATATAAAGAAAAGGGCTCGCAAGGCCAAAGAGGATCAGGAATTTGCACAGTATTTTGCGGAACAGGAACCTAAGCCTCCTGCTAAAGTCGCGTCCAAAATTCCAAAGAGCAAGTTACCAGAAACACCTTCTGATGCGATAAATAAAATAAAGACAATTTCCGCCAACTCTCCTATTAATAGAAGCGAAACTCAGGCAAACATTAGACATGCAAGCAAGGTATCAGAAGTGGAGCATGGAATTTCTCAGAAAAATATAGAAAAATCCAGTGTCAAGTCTCTTATTGAAAAGACTAAGGCAAAAATTCCCGCAACAAAGACTCTTGCACTCTCCGACATTATCTCTCCGTTGAGCAAGATCAAAGGAACACTAGCAGAAAACAGAGCCGCCGTAAATAACTTTCTTAGCGAGGCATACGAGAGATTCGACGTCCCGGAAAAAGAAGTTCGGGATAAGGTTTTGCCGTATCTTCGGGAACACCTTGAAAAAGGAACTCCCATAAAAGAGATACTGAAAGACGCAAGAAAAATAAAAATAACATCTATTCCCGCTATCCTGCTTGGCGGACCATCCTTATACGATCAACTCCATAAAACCGATCCAGAGTTCAGAAAGTGGGCGGACGAAGTGTCTCGCAAGCAGCAGATAAACCAAGCCAGGACATATCTTCCTCTAAATCCATTTATCGGGGTTCAGGATAACGACATCGAGGACTTTGTAAATTCCTTCGAGGACATGGCGGGAATGTTCATGCCGAGCGGAGACAACAAAGACATCGAACAGCTTTTCGGGAGGTTTTAATGGGCGGTTTCATAATGGAAGCCCTGGGAAAAGGCGCATGGAACGTCGGCAAGAAACTCCTCGGCGAAGAGGGGGCTACGCTTCTTGGAAAAGCTACTAAAAGCGCGATTGAAAGAGCGCGTCTCAACATGGAGCCCGTCCGCTATGTTTTGGACGGAACAGAATTGTATCCAAAATTAAGAGGGGCGCAGAATCAAGCCCACGCAGGTTTCCTGGAAGTCCACAAGGCCGTTGACGAAGCGTCTAAATACCTCAACATTCTTAAACCAGAAGAAGCTATTGAAAGAGCGCATCGAGTCGGAAGGCTCATCGAGGGCAAGACCGGAGGGGTTGATCCGTCTTTGCTAACGGAGCAAGACATAAACCTCGCCAAGGTTTTGAAAGACAAGTGGAAATACTACCACGATGTTCACGGAGAAACCCTTGGAATTAAAGGAGAGCTTCAGAACTACATGACGCACGTCTTTAATAAGCCCCCGGAATACGCCGCCGAAATAGAGTCTGCTATCGGGAGAGGGCCGGGGTTCAGGTGGGCCAAAAGCAGAACAGGAGCAGAGGGATACGAAAAGAACCCGGTAACCGCCTTCCTGACTTACGCCAACGACGCGGAAAGAAAGATCGCCTTTCAACCAGCAGTAGATCACGTCAGAGATAACATCGTCGGAAACTCCAATGTCAGCTTGAACCTTCAGAACTATACTCAGAGGCTGATGGACTACATTCTAAGGCCGAAAGATCCTCTGTCGCAATGGGAGAGAAACGCACAGCCATTTGTCAGAGAGGCAACAAGGCTTGTGATGTCCGGGGCGCTTGGATCTCCAGGATCGGCGTTCACCAACTTTTTTCAGCAGGGAAATACTCTTGTTGAGCTTGGGCCAAAGTATTTTGCCCCAGCGTTGAAAAAAGTCGTATTTAAACAGGTAAGCCCAGAGATTGAAGACGCATTGAAGCGAAGGGGATTACTTGAAGACTTGCTTCCACATGAAATACTTGGAGATCAGAGTAAAACTGGTTTTGGATCAGGCACTATCGCAAGAGGACTTCATAAAGCGGAAGACGTTGCAATGAAACCGTTTCAAATGGCGGAGATTCCGAACAGGAAAGTTGCCTTTGTCGGAGCTTACGACAAGGCAATGGATCTGGCAAAAGACCCAAAAACTCGGGCACAACTACTCAAAGACGTTCTGAGTGACGACGCCAAGATCATAAAAGGGCATTGGACGGCTGGCAATATGAAAGCGGCGGCGGAACAGTATGCCGAAGCAATAACAGGGAAGACTCAATACTTTTATGGCTCCATAGACACCCCCATGATGATGCGTCACCCTCTAGGGAAAGTAGCGACAATGTTCTGGAGCTTTCCGATCAACACCTTCGAGATGTTGGCCCACGACATTAAGGGAGGAAACTGGACGAAGGCCGGGATGTATGCGCTTTATTTGGCGGCCATTCTTCATGCCTTCAAGGGCCTTGGGTTGGACGTTTCCTCAAAGGTTGGCATGGGGGTTCTCCCTACAGGCATTTCTCCGATCCTGAATAGCTTCTACCAGCTTGGAAGCGCGATGAAAAACTGGGCCGAAGGCGATGAATACAGTTCACATAAGGCGTTCAAGGAGTTCGCTCGATTAGCCCCCCTGTGGGTTCCCGGAGGAAGGTTCGGGGCCAAGATATTCAAGTCCATCAAGAAGGGCATAGACGAAGGGGAATGGGATCCGTTTGTCGAGGTTCCTCAGATGTTCGACTTCCCCAACTTAGACATGAAAGAAATGCGAGAGGCGGCTTGGAAAGCCAAAAACCCGACGAGAAGAAACCTGTTCGAGAAAGCGGGAAGCAAGGCGCAGGAATACCTTGACGCGATCCAGGGAGGGGACGAAAAACCTCTATTCAAAAACACTCCAGGAGGACAACCTTGAAAATATTGATCTACTCCAAAGAGGGCGACTCTCTGTTCATGGTTCCTCGGCTACAGCGCGAGGGGCATAGTGTTTGCGTCTTCATCAAAGAGAAGGATCATCGGAGGGCTTATGAAGGCATGACCGAGAAAGTAAATACTCTCGAAGACGGCCTGAGGACAAACCCGGATGTTGTGTTTTTTGACATGGTAGGCGACGGGAAGATCGCAGACTACTTGAAGAGAACCTACAACGTCGTTGGCGGAGGGGCGTTTAACGACAGGGCGGAACTAGATCGGGCCTACGGAATGAAGCTGATGAAGATAGCGGGGATAAACTTCCCCGAAACCCATGAGTTTAATTCCCCCAAAGAAGCCATTCGTTTCGTCGAACAAAACCCGGAAAGATACGTCGTTAAGGTTGACGACAACCAGAGTTGCTTCACGTCCTACGTCTCCGACTCCCCGGAAGACATGATCGAGATGATCGAACACATGGAAAGAGAGAAGCTATTTGACTCCAAAAAAGGCTTCGTCCTGCAAGTATTTGTCGAGGGAATAGAAATAAGCACCGCAGGCACCTTCGACGGAAACGACTTCGTTCCACAGTCCTTTAACCACACAATAGAAGAAAAGAAGTTTATGACGGGAGGACTCGGATCAACTACGGGATCAGAGGGATCCCTTGTGTTCTTTAACGACGATCCTTCCGATAGGCTTGTAAAAAACCTGAAGCGCATGACTTCTATTCTCAGGGCCAACAACTACCGGGGCGAAATAGACTTGAATACCATCGTGGATGGCAAGGGCAAGCCCTGGGCGCTCGAATTTTGTTCGCGCACTGGGTATTGCGCCCTAGAAAACGAACTCGCCCTCTTCAAGGGAGACTGGGGAGAATTCCTTGTCTCTCTCGGAAGAGGCAAAGTCGGAGATGTCGAGTTCTCCCAAGACTACTGCATCGCCCTCCGGGTTTCAATTCCTCCATATCCTCACATGGAATTCCCTCCCGGTATGCCAAAGGGACTCAAAGACAAGTGCAGAGAGGCCCTGCTTGAACGAGCTAAAAACGTCAAAATAGAAGGCTTCGAGGGGTTCGAGGAGAGTTGCTACTGGCTGGATGTCTTCGTGGACTCAGAAGGCGATCTGAGGTGCGCCGGAGACGACGGAGTAATTGGAAGTCTATGCGCCACGGGAGAGACTATCGAAGCCGCAAGGCATGGGGCTTACGATATGCTGAAGTTGCTCAAAGTTCCTAATAAGCAGGCCAGAATTGATATTGGCCGGCGGGCAATAAAACAGATCCCGGAGCTTCATAAGTTCGGGATGCTGAAGAATAGGAGGGTGAAATAAGATGCCCCTAAAAAGAGGTTCGTCCAAAAAGGTGCGTTCAGAAAATATCGGAGAGATGCTTCATAAGTTTAAGGCAACCGGAAAGATCGGCAATGCTCATCCGAAAAGCATGGCCCAGGCAAAGAAGATAGCGGCAGCGGCGGCTTACGCCAAGTCGAAAAAGAAGAAAAAATGATGGATATAGGAGTATTAAAGGTTCTCGCTGACTTCGGAATAGCCGGGATTGGTTTTGGGCTTTTTGTCTGGTTCGAATTAACCACGTGGAAAAACAGGGAAGAAAGTCAGCGCAAAGACAAATGCGATCTGTTGGCCGTCCTTAAAGCCAACACTGAGGCCATGACTGTCCTGGGGGAGGCCATAAAGGGAGTAAAAGAGATCATTCTCTTTGTAGGAGGGAAAGATGCCCAAAAATAGCCATGCAATTTTCTTCAGCAACGCCCTGATAGCGGCGAGTTCCTTCAAGGCAGAAGCAAAGGCTTTTGTAGAGATGGTTGCCGACGGCCTTAGCCAGATGAGGGAGAGAGTCGAAAAGATGCCCTCCGGGGTTAAATGCCCGCAATGCGGGGAAAAATACCTGGACGAGGATTTCTCCTGCGAGTGCGGTTTCAAATTCAACCCGCCTAAAAAACGGGTTTCAGATACGAAAAAGTCCGAAAGGAGGGATAGCGCAGGAGATTGACTTCGGCATCGGTTCCCGGAAAGCACAAAAACAAGGAGGAATGTAAAGTGAAAAGTTTGAAATTAAAAGTCCTTTCCCTTATTCTGATCCTGGGGTTCGTGGTATCCGCCGCGATGCCCTCTCATGCCATCTGGTATTCCATCGAACAGCTCATCATGCAGATGCGCTCTCCGGTAGCAACGGCCGTGGCGACTACCGGCCTTTTGGTTGTTGGATCCGACGGAACCAACGCCCGGGCGTTCAAGACCGACTCCAACGGAGAATTACAGGTTGACGTTCTGACCATGCCCGCCATCGATGTGTTGTCTCTGCCCGCCATAACCGGAGCTGTTACTGCCAATGCAGGAACAAACCTCAATACCTCACTATTGGCGCTGGAAACAGGAGGAAACCTTGATACTATTGCAACAAACACAGGAACTATTGCAGGATTCACCTGTAATACCGGGGCTATTGCAGGAACTGTAACAGCAAACGCAGGAACGAATCTTAACACTTCTTTGCTTGCCCTGGAAACTGGTGGAAACTTAGCAACTATCGCGGGCAAGGACTTCGCCACTCAGACTACCCTCTCCGCGATGAATGCAAAATTTACTGCTGGCACCGATATTGGGCGCGTTGGTATCGTTGTTGCCGACTTGGCTAAAATTGTTGATCCATACAGCCAATATACATTTGTTGCCACGGGATCCATTGCTTCCGGGGCGGAAATGCTTCCAGCCCTCACAGGGGGAAAGAAATACAGGATCCACAGAATAATTCAGTCAAATTCAACGTCATCAACAACAACTCTAAGCGATTCTGCGGGTGTGTTTTTATGCAACTACTTCATTGATCTTCAGCTTGGAACATCAGGCAGTTTTACACAGGCAACAGCAGATACGAATATTACTGCTACGTCCAGCGGCGGACAGCCTTCTTACTTCTGGATCTGGTACGAACAGATATAAACCATAATCCCAGAAACACGACTCAAAAGGGGCCTTCTTGGCCCCTTTCTTTATTTACGGTAATCATTCAAGAGGCTTCCTCATCGTTTTTGCCTATGCCAGAAGGCTAGGGGCTAGTATCCCGGAATAGCTTGCGATCTCTCCGGTAAACAATACTATGTCCTCTCCGTTCTCGCCATGAATAGATCTGCAGTCCATCCAAGGGCTATTGAAATTTTCCTCGTCAAATGCGTCAAACTAGATGGCGCTCTTTAGGTATAAAAACGCCACAAAGGCACTCGCAATAAGGCCGCCCAACAATCCAATAAAGTATTCCATTACTCCTCCCACTCCCGCGAAGGCCCAACATCCACGTGGACAAATTCTTGCGCGTAGTATCTGCCTATTCCTCCGAAGCCCACTTTCTTGGCTAAGTTCGCCAGAGAGTCAACGTCGGCCTCTTTTAGCCAGATGTCGGCGGCCATGTCCTGAGTATGGTAACTGTTCGGGGCGCTACCCGGAATTTCGGCATTGTGTTTTGGGCAACGATACGCGCAACTGAAGTGAATATCATAGGGTTTTTTGTATTTGTCCTTGATGGCCTGCCATAAAGCTTCCAGCTTTTCCAAGAGTTTTTTCAGGTTCTCCGGGTATGGCCCAATGTTCCCACAGCATCGGCATTGAAGCTGACTTCTCATAAAGTGCTTGGACAAAGGGTAGTCTTTCATGCCATCCTCCTTGCAGTATATTCTATGACTTCTGCCATTGTCTCGACTGAGTATCCCTCTGGCAAGATGAAATTGGCCGGCGAAAGGTAGGAGATATTGTCCAAGAACTTCTTTCTCATGCGGCAGAGAATATTTGGCGTTAGAAACTCCTTTTCTTCGTCCGTTCCAAACTGCGCGACTTCGGCCCGGATCGAGTCTGGAGAGTAGTCCGCGAAGATCGAAGCATCCGGGGTTAGCGCCTCTCCGAATTGGCGCGTGATGTTGAAAAGGTAATTGTCGTAAAGCATGTAGTCCGGCCGGGTTAGGAGTCCCGTCTCCAGAAGAAGCTCTGCCGTGATAAATTTGTCGGCCATGATGGACCCGCCGACGAAGTAGATCCCCTTGTTCGAGGAACGAAGCATAAGCATTTGAACAACCCTGGGAGAAGTCAGGCCGATCATTTCCAAGTGGTTCAGCGGCCGCCTATAAGGAGGGAGAAACATAATAATTCCTCGTCCTCCGGGTATGGGATCCTCAAAAGCCATGTTTCCACGTCGAATAAGTTCCGCGATCAAGTCGTCTCCGTTGGCGCGAGGGAGGGAGTGAAGGGAAAGGATCATGCCGCCTTCATCTCCTGCGCTTTTTTAGTTAGGAACGATACTATTTCCTTGTAGCATCTGTCTCGCACATATCCCTTTTTTGCCGCCTGCAACTCCTCCCAAAGTTCTTTTCCGCAGTAGCCTTTCATCCACCTGACTTCTTCGGGGTAGTGTTTATCGTATCGGTAGTGACAGTCTCCACATAGGCGAGTCCCGTTTCTTGGATCATGCCTTGTTTTTCGGTGCCTGCGTGGAACGATATGCGCGGAAGTTACTTGCCATGTCGAACCGCACTTTTTACAGCAGGGGCCATCTCGTTCTGCTATTATGCGACCCCAGAGAAGATCAAGACTCTTTTCTTCGCTGGAAGTCATCGCCCCACCCCTCCCCTCTTTACCTCTCCCGGCGTCAGCGTCCCGGTGAGTTCCTCCGGCAACCGCTCTAAAATTCTTCCGCATTTCGAACACATTAAGCCGAAGTGGGCAACCGTGCAACCTATTTTCCCTTCGGGGCAACCTGTTATTTCGCTGGTAACTTTCCCGCCGCAAAAGGGACATTGGCCTTCACTCGGCTTGCTGTCTAAATTGTAGCCGGGAAAGAAAACCTCTTTAAACCTGCTGTTTTCGTCTTTTGGCCTTAGTCGCCCGGTCAGCTTGTCCCCCTCCTCCGGCGCTGGCTCCGTCGTTATCACAAGCCGCCCTTCCTTGCGCTGTATTCGCACGGTTTCGGCCAATGCCCCGGTAGCCGTTGCAAACTCTATGCTGAGGCAGTATTCCGTGATGCTCCAGCTTCGCACGTGCAGAGGATCTGCGTGTGCGGAGGGAGTAGGGAGGGGCATCTTGTCTGCTATTAAATTGGCCCTCTCGGGGAATCCCACACCCGTTTCCATGCCATTAACATAAGGCACATAGGGAATGGGTTTTGGGAGCGGCGCGGCGTGGGCCATAGCGCAAACAACGGCCAGAACGAAAAACAACATCATCAAGCCAACGATCCACAGGCGCAACTTGCCGCCCTTTTCCTTCACCTCGCTTTCAATACCGTAGAGGACGGAAAAAAATGTCGCAAAGCATAAAATCATACCCGCAAAAGCGAAAACCTTCCACATCATCCCTCCACCTCCTGAGCCTGCTTCTCGTTCCAGGGGTTCACGTCGGGGTTCGTAACCGCCCCGTCCACGTGCAAGGCAAATTCAATTTCGCCTTCTGGCAGTTCCGGGTGGCCTGTCTCCCTGAGTATTGTCTGCACCTTGTCTGCGATGTCGCGTTTTTGCTGAACTGAAAACATTATGGCGTCACCTCCCAAGCCTCTTCTCTGGCCGTAAGTTCCACCCACGCGTCCTTCTGCTCCAATTTTCTTTTGACCGTCTGCATAAATGTCGGCCAGGCGGCACCCGGCTCTCCATCCGTGCTCTTCGGTATCTCTCGAATGAGCTGCACGCTGTCCGTGTCCACGACCATCTTCCGGTATGGGTAGCTGTCGAACCACTCCTCGTAAAGCCCAAGGAGCTGCTCCATGTATTCCGGATCCATGTCCTTCTCCATCTGCCTGTCGCGCCTGGCCTTTCGATGGAGCAGGGACGGCAGCCCGGCCCGAAGGTAAATCAGCAGATCCGGCGGTTTGAGGATGTTGCACAGCAACTCGAAGTGCGGCAGATAGGTGCGGAAGTAGTCGTCGTCGTCCATGTCTCCGCGCATGTTCTGGAGCTTGGCAAATATGGCGTCCTCATAGATGGAGCGATCCGCGATAATGTCCTTGCCGCTTTTGACGGCGTGGTAATGCTTGTTGAAGCGATCCCAGAGGAAGAAAGACTGGGTGCGGAAGGCAAATTCCTTCGGGTTCTTGTAAAACTTCGCCAGATATGGATGGCCCTTGACTGTCTCGAAAAGGGGCTCATATCCCAGGTCTTTCGCGGCCTCCCGGGTGACGGTTGACTTCCCGGCGGATATACTTCCGCTGACCACTATAAACATAATGCCTCCTCTTTCGCTATCCATACTCCGCGCCGTATATTTATAGCCTCGCCTCTTTTTTTAAGAATGTGCAAAGAAGTTGCTGCCTTGCCCTCTCTGACTAACTTCATGGCCCGCTTTTCGTATCTCGTTGGAACTATAATACATCCTGGGGGTGGAGTCTCGTTTTCCGCTAACATCCTGAGTTCTCCGGTGTCTTCGTGCATTACCCTTTCGCTCCTTTCTTCGTCTCCCGGCGCGGGAGGAAGCGGCCCTGAATACCAAGATCGGTTTCGCCCGTAATTTCAAAGACCCCCCTGTTTTCTAGTAGACGCAAAGCCTTGATTTCACCATTAAAGCAAGTTCGAAAGACGCCGGAGTTTACGGTGACAGCCGGGAAGTTTTCCCTCAGCACCTCCACCAGCGCATCCTCCAGCTCCTCGATCTGCTTGTCCTTGGCTGCGCAGTCGGGGCAGGAGGTAGGCTTCTCTTTTCGCGCATCCATCAAATCGTCCACATCATCCATGAAACTCATCCCTTCCCTCCTTTCTCCGCCAGCTTTATCTTGAAAAGTTGCTCATGCGCCAAATCGAAAACAGTGCAAGCTCTGATATAATTCATTTGAGCTTCCCGAAGGGATCTTCTGGCCGCACAGAAAACCTTATAAGCCCTCTCTGTTTTTGCAGTGGCTTTTTTTATTTTATCTGGCATTGTCTCACCTCTTTCTCTTTCTCTTTCTCTTTCTCTTTCTCTTTCTCTCGCTTTTCGCGAGCAACTGCCACTGCCACATCATATTTTGCGTTTGCCTTAGCCATGGCATCTGCAAATCTTCTCTGTGCATAATCCCATTTATTGCGGGCAAGTAGCCTCGTTTCCTCGGCCTTGTCGAACGCAATTCTTCTTGTTTTATAGGCTTTTTCTACCGCCTTATCAAATTTCGCATCGCTATTCTGGTTCATTTCTCCCTCTCTTTCTCCGCATCCGGTTGGCCGGTGGCGGGCGTTAGTGCCGACATGGCCACGACTCCGCATTTATCCGAAATAAACGCGACAGGACATCCGAAGTTGTTCGGTTCTGGGTATATTTTGGTTACAATATGCCCCGTTGAAGTTACCGCGCCGCCAATAATGCTGTGGTAGTCCACCTTGTCTCCAACTTTTATCACTGCCTCTCCTTTCTCGCCATCGCTTCTTTGGACAGCTTGCTTTTGTAAGCTGCAGGCCGGGACCATGTTCTGACAAACTGCTTCCATTCCCGAGTGTAAATAATTTTCTTCTCGGGCTGGAATAGCTGTGCGAAAGGCATGAAGCCCGCCTCCCATACGGAACGCAACCGGCCCTCATTTTCCTGCATGTCGTCTCCGATCAGGACGTAACAGAAAAGTTTATCTCGCTTGAAGCCCGCTCTGTTTAAAAGTGCCTGCGCTTTTTTAAGCCCCGGCAAGGCCCCTGGAGTATCGCAGGCGAACCACAGGGAACGGATGCTCAGGCTTGCGAGTTCATCGCAAATATCCGGCGTCAACCGCGACGCCTCAAGGCCGCCCTTAAATTCAATTTGCTTTTGCCTGCGAAGCATGGCGAAGACTTTCAGGAGATGCCCAGAGCTACAGGCCAGAATGTTATTATCTTGGATGATGTTTCCGGGCCGGATCTCGAGTTCTCGGAGTTTTCCTTCCCGCTTCGGAACCAAGCAGAACGGGCAGGAGTTAGGACAACCTCTTGAAGTAAGCGTCACGCCTTGGCGAAGATACATTCCAGGAAAAAATTCCCCACCCGGAGAACCCATCGCTGGGCCTCCGATATGAACAGAAGTTGCGTTATAACTCCATTCGTGGGCCAGTCGCGCCGCCTTGTTCAGATCCCAGGTGAAGCAGACTGAAATTCTGGCTTCGTCATATCGCGGCGTGAACATATCCGGTGGGCCGAAATAGGCATCGGGATCCGTCGGCGAAAAGGAAGTTCTGCTTGGAAAAACCCTGGCTATCTTCATTTCGCCCCCACGCATGGCGGAAGCTCCATCCACCAAGCCCACATCTCTTCCCATGACTGCCAGCGGCAATTTCCACGCGCCTTCCTGCTCTCAAAAATCACCTTTGTCGCTTCCTGATATGACCGCGCTATTTTCGGCCATCTCGCCATATCCCGCAGCCGACCTTTTTTACCTGACATCGGACACATCACGCAGCCCAAGCGCTTGAACCCTTCGTCGTAGAGCTTGCAATACGGCAGGTTGTTTTCTCGTATGTATTGCCATATTTCAGTCGTAACCCAGTCAATTATCGGGTGAAGAAACACCTTGCCTTTCTTGCCGCAGGCATCGAACATCTGCCGTTTTTTCCGCGCATTACTTTCCTGCCATCGAATACCGGTTAAGACATAGCGCCCATAGCCGCCTCCTTCTTTAAGGGCTTCACAACAATAGCGGGCCAGTCTCGTGGGCAACATTCTTTTTCTCCGTATAAGTTGCCACATCGTTTCTCTCGGATATTCCGTCTTTACCTCTGGGAAATTATCCCATATAAAGCGCACTAGCTCTGGAGGATCAACTGTCGTAAGGCTGTAATGGGCATCGAATTTTACCCCTGCCGCCTTCGCGAGAGCCAGAAGAACAACGCTATCCTTGCCGCCCGAAAAGGCCAAATAATAACCCTCCTTCGGTTCAAACTCTTGTAAGCGGGAAATGGATATTGCTACTTTATCCACGTATCCAAAAAGCGTATCTTCTCTCAGCATTATCTTTCCTCAGCTACTTTCGGCGGAAGCTCCATTTCTGCAATCCCCCGCAGTATCTCGTAGGCCACTTGCGGGACAATACTGTTTCCCAGCGCCTTCAGTCGGGAAGCTCGGTGAAGCCTTCGAGGTAGCCCATCATGTGCTCTACAAATTCGGGCCAGAGCTTGAAGCCAATGTTCTTTCCAGGGGCCTCTATCTGCTCCGAAAGAGATGGCCCCGCCGTTCTCTCCCGCTCCTCCTGGCATTTTCCCTTGCCGCTCTTGTAGTCTCTCTGTGTCGGCGTCGGAAGCATCTGAATTGCAGTCTGTAGATCCTGGCCACCGTTGCCGTGAATTGCCGGAGAGTTGGCGTTCTGGCTTTTGGGAGTCGGCAGAAGGGAATTTGCTATCGCCAATGTTTTCTGCTCGAAATTCCCGTTGGCCCTCCCATGTGACGCCTCCGAGAATCCGCTCATCGGAGTTGGCAACATCGCCAGCCTCGCCGCCAGGTTCGGCGTAAAGTCCTCCCGACTCTGCGGAGACTGCTTCTCTGCGCGGGGCGTCGGCAGAAGTCCCATCGCTATTCCCTGTAACTGGCTGTTTAGGTTTAGAGGCAAACCCTTGGCCTCGATCCTCTCTTTCCGGGTTTCCCTGCTGGCATAGTTCCCGCGGCTGCACCCCGCATCTGGTGTCCTTAACAAGGCGATCTGCCCCGTCAAGTGTGGTGCCCCTGATGAGTCCCTTGCATGAGGGCCTCCGTGATCCGCATCCCCGGCCTGTGGCGTTCGCAATAATCCAGACTCGATCCCTTCTGTGCGGGGCACCGACGGCACAAGCTGGAATAATAACCGGCCAGACTTCATAGCCTTCGGCCTCCAGGTCAACACACACGCCTTCGAGCTCCATCTCGATGATACCAGCAACATTCTCAGCGACGATCCAAGCGGGCCTTGCTTCGGCAATAACGCGCAACATTTGAGGCCAGAGGTAACGGTCATCTGCCTTGCCTCTTCGCTGTCCGGCGCAGGAAAACGGCTGGCAGGGGAAGCCCCCGGTAAGTAGAGTTGCCCCTCTAAATTTTGTTCCGTCGAAGTCGCGGATGTCACTTTCACAAGGCACCTCCGGCCAATGCTTTTTTAGAACCCTCTGGCAAAATTTATCTTTCTCGCAGAAAACCACAGTCTCGAAACCTGCCCATCCAGCGGCCAGGGAGAAACCGCCGATGCCGCTGAAGAGATCAATATGAGTGAGCATTATCTTTCCTCCGCCAACTTCTTCGGCAGCACCGCAGGTATCGTCCAATCAATGCTTGTCTTCACTCCGCGCCGTAGCTCCCGCAGTTGTGCCTCCTGCACGACAACCAGTCGGGCGGCGTTGCGTGAGATGGCCGCGAGGCGGGTATTTATACTCCAAGACGATAACATTGTCGTAAAAACAAGTATAGCCACTAATAAAAAATCCTGTATTGACAAGCCCTTCATCTCTCAGCCTCCTTGCATTTTGCCTTTGGAAAATGAGAGCAAGGAGGACAGGTGCAAGCAGGTGTTTCATCGTGCTTGACGCTGTGAGTGCAATCTTTTTTCCTTAGTTTGCATTTGCCACTTTTTTTCTTGTCGCATATTTTCATCCCTCAACCTCCTCCCGTTTTTTCATGGCGTTACAGTATTCATCCCACGAATCAAAAACAGAGCCACACTTTTTACATTCTTGCCTAAAAGGACAAGAGAGGCATTTGCGTTCCGCCGTTTTTGTTTTGCAAATTATGTGTTCCATGACTCCTGCCTCGTTGACAACAAGTTGATACGCCACCCGCTTCATCCCTGAAACGCCTCCTTAAACGCCCGCCTCTGCGCTTCGGCTTGTTCTTCAGTCAGGCCCGTAATGACAACCTCGCACCGGGGCCGCGCCTTGTCGAAACAAGGTGGAATTTCCAGCACAAGGAACCTGCTGTCGTCCACGCCGATGCCGTCGCTGATGCCGTCTAACAGGAGCTTATTCAGGTTCGACAAGTCCCGCCTGCGCTTGTCGGGAAGGTAGTAGAGAATGGACACGCGAAGCCACGGGCAGGCGCGAAGACAGGGCCTTGTTCCCCATTCCTCGTCGTCTGACGCCTTGAATGCTTCAACGGCTATCTCCTGCTTAACTTCCTGCCCCTCTGTCGTCAGATACACGCCGCGCCCACCTCTGCGGAGTTTCCAGATGTGGTTCTGCGTTGGGGGCAATGGAAGGCGAAGTCTCAGCGCGTTCACATCCGCCTCCTTATGCAGTCCAGGGTTTCTTCTCGCTGCCGAGTCGTAAGCGCGTTAAATGCTCTTTTGCGCTCCGCCTGCTCACAACTCGAATGAACGAGTGGCCCATCCGGCTTCTGTTCTCCTGGCCAATGCTCAGGAGCCGCATATTTATCCGCGCCCAACTCTCCGCAGAGTCCACATCCAGCGAGTTGAACTTGCAGTTGCTCAAGTCTCTCGCGAAACTCATCCCTCTCCTTACGGCAGACGTCCAGGGCGTCGCAGAGGGTGTAGATGTCAATATGCACATGCGCCTGTTCTCGGGTGCAGCTATTACGCCAAATCTCGTATCTTTTCCGCATCGTCCCCGTATCAATTCCGTCCATCATCTCTCCCCTTTCTCTACCCATCGCTTGCGAACAATATCTGCCTGTATTTTACTTTCGGCGGCTTCGGCGGCATCGGCGGCGGCATAGGCGGCATAGGCGGCATAGGCGGCATAGGTGGCATAGGTGGCATCGGCGGCATTGGCAGCATAGGCGGCATTGGCGAAGGCATGGGCAGCGGTATAGGCGGCATCGGCGGCGGCATAGGCGGTATAGGCGGCATCGGCG
>Ga0209507_1000358_pt1 | contig 54246 bp, 28 predicted proteins | sample AD_UKC028_MetaG_FD_184414 | JGI IMG/M metagenome (GOLD analysis project Ga0209507, IMG submission 184414) | Active sludge microbial communities of municipal wastewater-treating anaerobic digesters from USA - AD_UKC028_MetaG (SPAdes) (version 2) | ecosystem: Engineered > Bioreactor > Anaerobic >...
AGAGTTCCACGCCCGCAATCAGGCAAAGCACGGTTCCTGGGTGCTGACGCTCATGGACAAAACCGCAGCTTGAGCCTGTGAATAACTTCCATGAAAAAGCCCTTTGCAAGACAGAGAACAACTCCTCAGCCTGCCCGCCCAGAAGCCAGAAAATCGCGACCCCGCGTCCCTGGACACGAAGCCAGCTCGGATGCCGGACATGTACCCCGCGGCAGGAGAGCGGTCAGCTTCTGCTCCGGCTACGATGCTCGTGCCTGCGCGTCTGTGCCTCCGCAGAACTGACCGCACTCCTGCCGCCCCCAAAGTCAGTCTCACCTCTGGCCGTCCGTGCTCCGCGCTAGGCCTTACGGCTTGCCCTGCCGCCCTCAAGCCACGGCCTGGCGCTGCGCACTCCACGCCAGAAGTGAGAAAGCTCCCGGTCACTTCGCTCCTGGTCCCCGCTCCGTTCCCTCGAACTACGACGCGCGCGCCAGCTTCAACTTCGCTCCGTTCGGGGCTGTCATGAAGGATGCTGCCGCTGTTCCAACTGGTGTCCTAACAGGCGCAGGCATCTCGGAGGGCCACCTTGGCCCCAAAAGCTCAATTAGCACCGCTGCCACGAGTATGCCGAACGATCCTTTTCCGTTGGTCATCGAACACAACCACCTCCTCCTTTGCCGTCGTGCCACACGCTTCAGCTGATTCAATCCCGAAGGGACTCACACGCAATTGGGCCGTTAGCGGCAAAATATCGCTCAGAACTTCAGCAAATGCCTATTAAATAAGGCTGCCATCCACTTTCGACGTTTCAACGCCCAACGAGGTCTAATTGTCGGCAATGACCTCAAGTACTTCGATTACGGCAACCGATGGCAACCTTCTCCGCTCGTCAGAGCGACGCGGTATGGCGGAATCGGCGGCACGCTAGACGCCAAATTCGATTCCGCCGTTTTGCCCACGGGCGCCGCTGATCTGATCCGGGACAACTGCGGATGTTGTGTAACCATTATTCAATGCATCTATGAATTCCATCGGCGACTTGTCTCGCCCCGACCTCCCACGCATACTGCATTCCTGATGACCAAGCTATCAGGACTCCACTTGGCGTGCGTGGTGCTCGCCGTGCTCCGCAGCGGGGTAGATGTCGCGCTTGGCCAGTCATCGCCTGCCACGGAGGTCCGCTACCAGACAAACCAGTTCGCATGCCGCGTATGGGACGTCGAAGATGGACTGCCGCAGAATTCCATCACCGCGATCCTGCAAACAAGCGATGGCTATCTCTGGCTTGGCACGCCGGGAGGCCTTGTGCGTTTCGATGGCACGCGCTTCGTAGTCTATGGGGTCAGCGAAGGGCTGCCGGGCTTGCACATCCGGACGCTCTTTCAAGATCGACAGGGCACCCTCTGGATCGGCACCGCCAGTGGCTTGAGCCGATACGCCCACGGTGTTTTCACCAACTTCACCAGTAACGAAGGCCTCGCCGGCGACACAATCAACAGCATAACAGAAGATTCGGACGGCACCATTTGGGTGGGGACCGTGACGGGGCTAAGCCGTGGCGGCGCGGCCGGCTTCGAGACCATCGGCGAAGACCGCGGACTGACCAGCCCCTATATGCGAGCTGGCCTATTAGATCAGCGTGGAACTCTGTGGATCACCGCATTCAAGCTGGGCTTAATGCGATGGGATGGCCGCCGGTTCGTTGCCGCACTCGCACCAGCGCAAACGCAGGACGTCCGGCCGGGCTCCCTGGCATTGGACAGCCAGGGCAGGATTTGGGCCGGAGGTGAGGGGCAGGTTCTGTGCTTGGAGCAGAATTCGATAAGAGTGCTCGGCAGCACCAATGGCCTGCCCAGCGCCCGCATTACCTGCATCACCGTGGGCAGAGACGGCACGGTCTGGATGGGCACCGCCGACCAGGGTCTCTATTGCCTTCCTAACGGAGGCTCCGTTGCGGTGCATCAAGTTCGGGAGCTTCCTGGGAGATCGGTCCAGGCGATCTTGGAGGATCAAGAAGGCAATCTCTGGGTCGGCACGCGGAGCACAGGGCTCGTCCGTCTCAAGCTTGGCAAGATCGTCACACTGCAGATCACGGATTCAAAAGCTGAGATCGAGCCGTTAAGCTTGGCTGAGTCCCCCAAGGACGTCTTTTGGGTCGGCACCCTCGGCCGCGGCCTCTATCGCCTTGGTGGCGATCGGATCGAGCAGGCTTCGCCCGAGCGTCCGCCGGTTTACGTGGCAGCTATTGCCACCACCCGCGACGGCAGCGTCTGGTGGGGGGAAGGCGCGATGCTGCGCCAGTGGAAAGAAGGCGGAATAGTCGCTAACTACGGCGAGGAATCGTGGCTCGCCGATGATGTGGTGCAAGCCCTGTGCGCGGATCGCCAGGAAGGCCTTTGGGTCGGCAGCCATCGAGGCCGATTGATGCTTCTGCGCAAAGGTCAATTCACTTCTGCAGAAACCGGCTTAGCTCCCTCTGCGGTGACGGCACTAACCCAGCAGCGGGATGGGACTTTGTGGGTCGGCTCATACGGCGCGGGACTGGCCCGGCTCAAGGACGGTAAGCGCACGCTCTACGGCCGCGCTGAGGGGCTTGCGAGCCCCATCATCCGTTCCCTCTTCCTGGATAGCGAAGAAACCCTCTGGATCGGAACCGAAGGGGGCGGGCTCAGCCGTTTAGGAGCAAATTGCCTCAGCAGCTTCACCGCGGCCCAAGGGGTCGCGGACGATACCATCGTGCAGGTCCTTGAAGATGAGTCCGGCTATCTCTGGCTCGGAACCTATCGCGGCATTTACCGAGTGTCACGCCGCCAGCTCGACGACCTTGCTGCTGGCCGGATTCGACAGGTGGAGTCGCGCCTTTTCGACCAGTCAGATGGCCTGCCATCGCCGCGGTGCAAAGGGGGATTCGGCACATGTCTAAAGGCCCTCAATGGGAGCCTCTGGTTCTGCACAGACCGCGATGTCGTAATCATAAATCCCGCACAGCAAGCAGAGCGAAACCCGCCACCACGGGTGGTGTTGGAAGAGGTACAGGTCGGCAATCGCGCTCAACCCGTCGCCTTATCATGGCCGTTGCCAGCGCACACCGAACCAATCCGGATCTCCCCCGGCAGCCGACTCATTGAATTTCGCTACACAGCTCTCAACTTTACTTGCCCGGAGCGGATTCGCTTTCACTATCGCCTGGAAGGGCTCGATTCTGATTGGGTCGAAGTAGGTGCTCGCCGGGTTGCCAGTTATGCGTACTTGCCACCCGGCAAATACCATTTCCGCGTCGCCGCACGCAGCGGGAACGGGGTCTGGAGTGCTGCCGAGACCGGCGTGGCGCTGGTGGTAGTGCCGTATGTTTGGCAAACGTGGTGGTTCCGACTGGCGTTGGCAGCAGCGTTCATCGCGGGCGTCGTCGCCCTGGTGCGCTACCTGTCCTTTCGGCGCCTGCAAAGACAGTTACACCTCGCCGAACAACAGGCTGCTCTCCAGCGTGAGCGCGCGCGTATCGCGAAGGATATCCATGACGACCTGGGCGCAAACCTGAGCCAAATCGCGCTCCTGACCGGAATGAGACCACCGGAGCAGGGACGGCAGGAAAACGTCACCAAACTCCTAAGCACTATCTCCGCCACCGCTGTTCAATCCATCAATGCCCTCGACGAAATCGTCTGGGCCGTTAATCCGCGTAACGACACTTTGGCCCACCTGATCGAGTACACCGCCCAGTTCGCCCTCGACTACCTGCGCCTTGCCGGCATCCGCTGTCGCTTCGAACTGCCGGACACTTATCCAGCGCGCCAGATCTCCACCGACATTCGCCACAATCTCTTTCTCGCCGCCAAGGAAGCCCTCACGAATGTCGTCAAACACTCTGGTGCGAGCGAGATCCGATTCCAGGTCAACCTCGGTGCTTCTGCCCTGGAGCTCATTATTGAGGACAACGGCTGCGGCTTTGATCCGGACGGCGCGCCCGCCGATGGAAATGGGCTGCACAACCTCCGCCAGCGACTGGTTGCCATTAAAGGCGAATGCCGTATTGAAAGCCGCCCAGGCGCTGGCACTCGGGTAGTGCTCCGATTGCCTTGGGCTCCATCCTGAGCCCTTCATCGGCGGCTCCCACGGGTAGTATGACGTTTGTTCAATTGCCTGACCAAGTCCGATACCGCACGATCACGTGTAGATCTGATGCCGATTAAAGTATCCATCGTCGAGGATAACCAGGGTACGCGGCAGACCTTGGCCAAGCTGTTGGCCAGCTCGCCGGCGCTCTGCTGTACGGGAACCCACCGCGACGCCGAGCAGGCCCTCCAGAATATCCCCGCCGAGCAGCCTGACGTGGTCCTGATGGATATCAACCTGCCTGGCATGAGCGGCATCGAATGCGTCGCCCGCCTTAAAGAAGCCCTTCCCAACACGCAGGTGCTCATGCTGACCACCTACGACGAGAACGACCTTATCTTTGATTCCTTGCGCAAGGGGGCCAGCGGTTACTTGCTTAAGAAAATGCCCCCAGCCGAACTCCTGCAGGCCATCGAGCAGGTCCACGCCGGCGGCGCTCCAATGTCCATGCAGATCGCCCGCAAGGTCGTCAATCACTTCCGGCAGATCAACCAGCCCGCCTCCGACGTCGAAAGACTCTCGCCGCGCGAGCAAGAGATTTTGGCCCTGCTGGCAAAAGGTTATCTCTACAAGGAGATCAGCGACCGGCTAGGCATTACTATCGGCACGGTGCGCGCCCACCTTCACAAGGTCTACGAGAAGCTTCACGTCCAGACGCGCACGGAGGCGGTGGTCAAGTTTTTAGGCCGGGATTAAGCCGCCGAGACACGCCGCAGGCCGATTGCCGGCTTATAACAAACGTTAGATACCCAGCCAGGCGGCTTTCTGGTAAAGGTAGTCTGAAGTGGAACCTGTCGTTCAAGCGCGGTCCAGCCAGTTAGGCCCGTTCGGGGTTAGCGGCTTCGCTGCCGTGCCCGATGTATCCCCGCTGAAGCCGTCTCAAACCTGACCAAACCCATGAAGTGTCGTGTCTCCCGGTGGTTGTGCAATTTCCTCAGAACTCCCTTCTGGCTCGGTGTTTTGGCCGCGGCCGTCGCGACGGTTCCGCAGCCAGGTCGGGCAGGAACCGTCTGGCTCTCCGGCTCCGATTGGCTGGGGGGCGAAGGGGTGAGTGTCTATTCCAAGTACAGCAGCGACGTAGGCCAGCGCAGCTACTACAACGGGATTGATGTCGGACTGAAGTGGCAGTGCGTGGAATTGTGCGGACGCCTCTACACCAAGAAGGGCTGGCGCTCCGGCTACTTCCCGAACGCCGAACTCATTTACCCCAACGCGAGAAGCTTTGGCCTCGTTCCCCATGCCAACGGCAGCGGTTATGTGCCCGTGCCCGGCGACATGGTGACCTGGGATACGGGCGCTTACGGCCATGTGGCGGTGGTGGATTACGTCACTCCCACCAAGGTTCATATCGTCGAGCAGAACTTCAGCTCGACCTGCAAGAAGACGATGACCCGCTCGGGCACCAACGGCTCGCACGTGGAACGCGATGACGGCTGGGGCTACGGCGATTGCCAGGGATTCATTCATGCCCCGAAGAACGATGGCGGGACCGATGATGCCGAACTGACCGCTGAGAACTACCCGGACGGCAGCGTGCTCGCGCCCGGTGAAACCTTCACGAAGACCTTCACGATGAAGAACAACGGCACCACCACCTGGGGGGCCAACGGCCCCAACGGCTATACCTTGAACCACATCAAGGACATTCCCGCCAGCCCCAATCTGGGAGCCGCCTACCAGGCCATCCCAACCGAAAACGTTTCTCCCGGCGAGAGCTACGTCTTCCGCATCCCTCTGACGGCGCCGACCACCCCGGGCGATTACGAGGCGGACTTTCGGATGAACAGCTCGGACAGCGTCTATTTCGGACCCAAGATATGGGTCAAGATCACCGTCAGCCAACCCGACCTCACGAATGACGCTGCGGTCGTAAGCCTGACCGCCCCGAGCTCGGTGACTGCCGGGCAGATGTTTGCAGCGACAATTGTCATGCGCAACACCGGCTCTAGGAAATGGACCTCCGGCGGCGAGACCCCGCACAGCCTCGGCTCGCGATACCCCGCTGACAATGACAACTGGGGTTTCAGCCGTGTGGCCCTGCCTTCTTCCCCCATCACACCAAGCCAGACGGCGACCTTTACCTTTTATCCCATCGCCCCGGTTGTGCCCGGCACTTACACCTTCGCGTGGAAGATGGTGGAGGAAGGAGTGGGATGGTTTGGCACGACGGCATCCCAAACCATCACCGTCGTGTCCAGCGGCAACGCCCGCTATTGGGACATCAACGGCTCGACCGCCGGCGCCGGGGGCGCCTCGCCCGGTGGCGCCTGGACCGGCAACTTCTGGAACGCCACCGCCGACGGGACCGGCGTCCCGGGCGGCTGGTCCGCCGACAATGACGCGGTTTTCTCCGCCGGCACCGACGCCACCGGTTTCTTCAAAGTCATCGGTATCCCCAACACGAGCTGGAACAGCGTGACGATCCAGCAGGGCCAAGTGCAGTTGGAGGGCGGCTACGTTACCAACAACGGGACCAGCGGCACCGATGGTACCACCCTGATCAAGGTCGTCCACGACGCCTATCTGAGCATGACCAACGCCCCCGGCATTTACTTGGCGGGCAAAGGCATCACCAAACGCGGCAAGGGCGTCTTGAACCTGGGCGGCAACGAATACTACACCGGCCCCACTTACATCGAGCAGGGCACCGTCACCGTGGTCTCGGATCTGCCCAACAAGCGGCCCTTCGGACTTGGCGCACCCGGCACCGCCAACGCCACTATTCACCTGCTCAGCAGTGGCACGCTCTCCGCCGGCGTGCCCCTCCCGGGCAATGGCACCAACATCTACCTCACCAACCAGTACACCGTGTCGCTCGAAGGCGGTGCCATCGAAGTGGGCGCCGAGGGCAGCAACTTCATCGTGGCTGCCCAAATCACCGGCGCCGGCACGCTCCTGAAGCAGGGCGCGGGTTTCCTGATCCTGGCCGGGAGCAACACCTTCAGCGGGGGTGCGGTCATCAGCGACGGAACCCTCGTCGCCAACGCCAGCGGCGCACTCGGCTCCGGTGATGTCCTGGTGCTGGCCGGCAGTCGGCTAAATTTGAATGGCAGCTATTTCAATCCCGCCAGCGCCCTGCTGCTCGCCTCCACCGCCAGCGTCACCAACGCCGCGCCCAACACCGGCGCCGGATTGTCCTTTGACGGCGGTCTGACCTTCAAACGGGCCGGCACCTGGGGCTCCACCGCTTCAGGCGCGGCTTTCATGGACGACACCCACTTTGCCGGCGCGGGCCGGCTCACCGTCACCAGCGGACCGGAGTCCTTCGCCACGCTGGACGAGACCATTCCCGCGATCTACGGCCAGCCTGTCACGCTCACGGCGCACGTTCATCTGGTGGACGGCCCGCTGCCCGCCGCCGGAACGCCCACCGGCACAGTCACCTTCTATGACAATGGCGTGCCGATCGGCAGCCCGGCCGCCGTCACCGCGGGCGTTGCCACTCTGAGCGCCACAACTCTCGCCCTCGGCGATCATACCATCACCGCTACTTACTCGGGCGACACGACCTTCGCCCCCAGCTCCGCGGCGGCGGTCACACAGACGGTGAGCCTGGCGCCCACCATCATCGAGCTCAGCTCTTCGCGCAACCCCTCGCTGCCGGGAGCGAACGTGACGTTCAGGGCGGTCGTCACCGCCGCGCCGCCCTCTGCCGGCACGCCCGTCGGCCAAGTCCTTTTCGAGGTCAATGGCCTGGCAGTCAGCACCAATGCGCTGCTCGATGGCGCCGCCTCCGCCAGCCTCAACTCGCTCCCTGCGGGCACCAACGTTGTCATCGCGCAATACACCGGCAACAGCGTGTTCGAGGGCAGCGTGGACGCCCTCGAGCAGGTGGTCTCCAGCGACGCCCCCGGGGACCAGGTCTATCTCAATGAAGTCCTCTCCAACCCGCCTGGCAGCGACACCGGCAACGAATACTTCGAGTTGCGCGGCACGCCTAACTTGTCCCTGGCCGGCTACTGCCTTATCAGTGTCGAGGGCCAGGCCGGCAGCGGCAACAGCAAAGGCGACATCAACTCGCTCTTCCTGCTCGATAACCTCTCGCTGGGAGCCAACGGCTACCTTTTCGCCTGCCAGGGGGCAAGCCAATACACGGTCACAAACCCGGCCACCTCCGTCATCAAGAACGCCGATGGCCATGCCGGATGGGGCACCAACGGCACCAGCACCGTCGCTTACTGGTGCGATTCGAGTACTGGGGACTTCGAGAACGAGGCCACAACCATTCTGCTGGTAAAAGTCGGGCCGGGCGGCGCTCCGCCCCTCCTGACAATCGATTTGGACACGAACGATGACGGCGTCCTGGATCTACCCGCTGGCTGGACCATGGTGGACTCGGTGGGGATCATGGACGGCAAGAGCGCGGCGGCGACAGACTCCACCTACGGGGCTATTAACTTCCGAGCCCCTGGCGGTGCGGGCGGCACCTATCTCGGCGGCAGCGCCTACGGCAACGTCATTGACATCCCCGGCCCCATGACAACGACCGCCGGCACTTTCTACGTCGGCCGCAAAGGCGAATCCACCGGCTCGACCACCAACGATTGGGTGGGAGCCATCGTGGACGGCACCGCCGCGGCTCCGCTGAACCTCATCTTCTACAGCGCCAGCGATCCCGCCTACAGCGGCCTGAAGCTCTCCGACATGGTCTATGGCGGCACGAATTTCGGCGTTGCGCCCGTTCTCTCCAGCTTCTCTATCACCAGCGTCAGCCAGACTCTTCAGGGCCCGCGGTTGGAGTGGTCCCCGGCCGGTCCTGCGGGCCTCAACCTCAAGTACGTTGTTTATCGAAGCCCGAACGCGGCGGACAAAGCGAGCTACACGCCCATCGTGACCGTGACAACCACGTCCTATACGGATACGAGCGCACCTGCCGCAGGGGCGTACTACTACGTGTTAGCCAAGCCGTAGTCAGCCTTCCCCGAGTGCCGCTGAGGGTCATGCGATTGAGCATTTAACCGCCCGATAAAACGGCGGACCGCGCGGGGCGCCACGCGGATTGCCTGGTGGAAGTGGTGAAATCGGTTTCGGAGTTAGTGTTGGGGCCAGCGTGGGGGCATGCCGGAACGGAGTTCCCCGCTCCCAGCCGCAATAATCGGCCCGGCAGCCCATGCCCAAGTGCCAGTTTGCACCTCCAAAACGGCTTGCCACGGCACCCATCAACCGCGTAAGCCGGCAGCCGACCACCCAGTGCGGAGCAGTAGCGTCTCCCCAGGCCCTGTCCCTGCCGCCTCTAACAAACGTTAGATAGACCGTTGTGCTCGTTTTCTGGGATGATAAGCGCCAAAAACTGGATCATCACAGAATGAAGCTAAATGTCCCAGCTCCTGAAAGCCACACAGCCATGAAGAAACTTCTCACCTCCCTCGCCATCCTGACGCTTGTCACCAGCGCAGCCTTCGCCGCAGGCCCAGTCTATATCAACGAGGTCCTCTCCAATCCCGCCGGCGCCGATGCTCCCAATGAATACATCGAATTGCGCGGCACACCGAACATGTCGCTGGCAGGCTACTGCATCCTCAGTCTGGAGGGTCAGCATAATGGCGCTCCTAAATATCAAGGAGACATTCAGGCGATATTCCTGCTTGATAACTTCTCGCTCGGAGCAAACGGCTACCTTTTCTTGAAACAGGGCGCCAGCCAATACACCGTCACCGATCCGAATACCACCCTCCTCGCTAATACAGACGGCAACTCGGGCTGGGGCGCAAACGGAACGAGCACCGTCGGCTACTGGTGCGACACCAGCGGCAACGATCTCGAGAACCAGGCTTCCACCATCCTGCTCGTCAAGGTTGATGCCGGCGCGCAAGGACCGCTGCTTACAATTGATCTGGATACCAATGACGACGGCGTGCTGGAATTGCCCGCCGGTTGGACGATTATTGACTCGGTGGGGATCATGGATGGTGCCGGCGCGAGTGCCGTTGACCTGACCTACGGCGCCATCAATTTCCGCGTGCCGGGTGGCCCGGGAGAGACCTATGTGGGAACCAGCATGACGGGTCCGGTGATAGATATCCCAGGCCCGATGACAACGACCTCCGGCACTTTCTACGTCGGCCGCAAAGGCGAATCCACCGGCTCAACCGCCAATGATTGGGTGGGCGCTATCGTCGAGGGCACCGCGGCCAGTCCGTTGGCATTTGCCATGTATAGCGCCAGCGACCCGGCTTACTCCGGCATGAAGCTGTCCGATATGGTCTATGGCGGAACCAATGCCCTCGCCACTCCTGTAGGCGCGCTTGGCTACACGCCCACCATCAACGGCACACGATTCACCAACTACACACACGTGCCGGTGGGCGGCCCTGTCGGCGGCGTGGCCGTGGATCCACGGGATGACACGACCATCCTGTTCACCCTGGATAGCGCTACCGGAGGCGCTATCTACAGAGCCTACAAGGTAGCCAGTGGCAATTGGTGGGTGGACTCCACGCCGGTAGTCAGCGGCTTGGATCGTCCCTCCGGCCTGACTGTCACCCCCGATGGCACGATCTGGTGGGTTCACGCCGCAACCATGTCTCTGAAGCGCCTGATTGCCCCGTGGGGAACGCACACCCCAGAGACGGTGATCACCAACTTTGCCGGTCTGACCGACGACGACCCGGTGGATATTGCGGTCGCGCCGTCCACCTTCACCGGCTCGCTCGGCCAGCCAGGCAGCCTTGTGCTCGCCGACCGTGGCAGCGACGACGACGCGTATAACGCCCTCTACCTGCAAGACCCGGCCAACCTGCCGGCCAACCAGATGAACAGCACTTTCCTGGTGCCCGCCACCACGGCCAGTCTCGGCTGGGACAACTTGGTGGCCATCGGCGCCCTGCCGCAATCCGGCGAGGTAGTTTCCCTGAGCGTTGATGGCCTAATCACCGCCATCAATGGAGACGGGACCAACCGCGCCATCGTTCCAAGCGGCGTGACCATCGCCAATGGCCAGGGACTGGCCGTGGACCCGCAAACCGGGAAGGTTTGGGTGTCCGACGACACACTCGATGAGATTTGGTCCGTGGACCCCAGCTTGACTCCAACGGCCAGCACGAAAGAGCTGAGCTTTCCGCTGACCAGTCCACCGGTGAGTTACCGCCAGATCAACTTCCACAACCCGGGCATGGCCTTCTCGACTAACGGGTCGTTCCTGGTGATTTCGGATACCAGCACATCCGCTGGCGGCGGACGCTTGATCATCTTCCACTCGGAACCCTATACGCCAGTAGCATTGTCCCCCTTCTCGGTGACCAATGTTGCCATGACCGCGAAAGGTCCGAAACTGGATTGGTCCTCCGCAGGCAGTCCCGGCCTGAATCTGAAGTACGTCGTGCAGCGCAGTCTTGCCCTGGGGAGCACGGCCAGCTTTAGCACGATTGCCACCGTTACCGAGACATCCTACACGGACGCCGCCGCGCCTGCTGGCGAGGCGTTCTACCGGGTATTAGCCAAACCATAAAACACCTTCGAGCGATAAAATCCAAAGAAACATCACCTTATGAAACAAATACTAACCTCTCTTCTGGGCTTGGCGCTTGTCGCCGGCATTTCCAACGCACAACAAGTGTGGATCAATGAGATCCTGGCCAACCCGAACGGCAGCGATACTGGCAACGAATACTTCGAGCTGCGCGGCACGCCCGGTATGTCTCTCGGGGGCTACTGCCTTGTCAGCGTCGAGGGCGAGGGCGGGTCCAAGGGGGACATTAACTCGCTGTTCTTCCTGGATAGTTTCTCGCTGGGAGCTAACGGATACCTGTTTGCCCGCCAGGCGACCAGTAAGTACACGGCGACTGCTCCCGGCGCCACCGTTATACAGAACACCGCGGGCACCGGCTGGGGCCTCAACGGCAGCAGCACCGTCGGCTACTGGTGCGACACCAGCGGCGCGGATATTGAGAACGATACATCCACCATCCTGCTCGTAAACGTGGCGTCCGGCGGCACTGCTCCCCTGCTTACCATTGACCTGGATGCGGACAATAATGGGACGCTCGACCTGCCCAGCGGGTGGTCTGTTGTGGATTCGGTCGGCATCATGGACGGATCGACTCCTTACGATGCAACGGACCTCTCCTACGGCGCCATAACCTTGCGCGTTGGCGGCGCTGCGGCAGGCACCGGTTCGGGCGTCATCGTTGACGTCCCGGGCAGCGCGCCCACCGGTGCGGGCGCCTTCTATGCCGGGCGCAAAGGCGAGTCTACCGGCTCCACGGGAGATGATTGGTTTGGAGCCATCCTGAGCGGCACCGCAGCCGCTCCGCTGAGTATCACCTTCTCCTCGGTGAGCGACCCCTATTACCAGAACATGAAGTTCTCGGATATGGTCTTCGGGGGGCCCAATCCTATCCCCGAACCGGGAACCTTGACGCTGCTCGGCATCGGCGCCATCGCCATGTTCCTGCGACGCAGGACCGCCTGATCACAAATAATCCACAATTCCATGGCGGGAGGTTCCAAACCTTGCTGCCTCGGAGCTTCAAGATTAACCGCCACGTGAAGGCCTTTCCCAGGACACAACAGCCGCCGGCTGCAAAGCACCGGCCCCGCCACACCAGACATTCGTCTGCCGGCCCTTTCGGTCAAGGCTTCACCTTGATCGAACTGCTGGTCGTCATCGCGATCATCGCGATTTTGGCCGCCCTGCTGTTACCGGCGCTCGCCAAGGCCAAAGCCAAGGCGCACCGCATCAGTTGCCTCAACAACCTTAAGCAGATCGGCATCGGCTGCACCATGTACGCCAACGATTTTCGTGGGCATTTTACTGCCCCGACCTGGTACCCGCCGGAGCTGTCCAAGGTTCCCGCTGGATCTGACCGCTCTCCGTCAGATGATGATCTTAGTTTCCTCTTTCCCGGCTACGTTCCCGCTCCGAAGTCCTTTGTCTGCCCAAGCACGCGACATACCGTGCGGGCTGACCAGTGGCAAAACAAGCCACCGCCCAATTCCGCCGAGCGGGTCCTCATCGACCTGGTAACGCAAGCCCCCTACACCCCGCCTGATTCGCCGGGACTGGGCTACGAGGTGATGGGCTGTCTGACCGGCTCCGGCGTTAAGAACCTCAAGAAGACCGAGCAGCTCGTCAGTAGCCATATCATCCAGAAAGCCCCTCAGTGGCTTGGCACCAGGCAATCCCCCTCCTCGGTCTTCCTCATGTCGGATGGCGATCGCGGCACCGTTGATCCCGTCGTTTTTGCCGCCCCTAACAACAGCAACTTCCCCGACCCGGAGGATAACCACGGTAGGGACGGCTCCGTCATGAACTTCTGCGACGGCCACGCCGAATTCGTCAAGCGCACCAAGTGGCTCGATGTCTGGGACCTCTCCCAGGACACGGAGCGCAGCTCCAAGGCCAAGCGCTGAGCGGATGGCCGCCGCCCAACCAAGTCCCGTCACCCATTATTTCGCGCCCTCTGCGGCCTTGGCTTCAACGGGCATCAGCGATCAGCGTCCACTTGATCAAGCTCACCACTCTTCTTCTGTGTGGCCTTTTGGTCGGCTGTGTCACCGCCTGCGCCAGTACGATTGCCCTTTGGACCTTCAACAGCCCACTGCCGGACAACGACGCCACAACTGGAACCACCACCCCCGAAATCGGGGCAGGAACCGCTTCGCTCGCCGGTGGTGTCACCGCCTCCTTCACCGCCTCGAATGGATCCTCGGACCCTTCCACTGATAACAGCAACTCGCGAATCACCTCTTGGCCAGCACAAGGCACGCAGAACAAGCAGAACGGCATCCGACTGAATGTCGGCACGGTCGGTTACCGGAACATCGCGCTGAGCTGGGACCTGCGTAACAGCAACACCGCAAGCAAGTACACCCGCCTCCAATACACGACCAACGGCACTGACTTCCTCGATTTCCTCGTCATCGCCATGCCCAATGCGACATGGATCAACAGCCAGTCCGCGAGTTTTGTCGGCGTCCCCGGAGTAGACGGCAATTCCAAATTCGGAGTGAGATTCGTAACCGAGTTTGAGCTCACAGCACTGGGCACCGGCACCAACGGCTACGTTCCGGCGAGCCCGACCTCCACTTATGGAGCCGGTGGAACCCTCCGCTTTGACATGGTCCGCCTCTCCGGCGACTGCACGGTCAGCAATCTGTCTATGCTGACCTACAATATCTTGGGCAACGGCGCCCTCGGTTGGACCCTGGCCTCCGGCAACGTCCAGGCCGTCGGTCGCCAATTGGGCCATTTGCAACCAGACGTCATCGGCTTCCAGGAAGTCCCCGAAGACTTTCGCCTTCAGATGACCAACTTCATCGGCAGCTACCTGCCCGGGTACTATGTGGCCATCGGTTCCGCGACTGGCGGCTCAGAGCGGAGCGCGGTGGCAAGCCGCTACCCTATTGCGCGCTCGAAATCGTGGTTGATCGACAACGACCTCACGCCCTACGGCTACGCTGGCACGTTCACCCGTGATTTGTTCGAAGCCCAAATCGTTGTCCCCGACTTTCCCCAGCCCTTCCACTTCTTTACGACCCATCTCAAGGCGCACACCGATCAAGACAGCGCTGAACGCCGGGGCGCCGAGGCGCGCGCCATCTCAAACTTCCTTGCCTACGCCTACCTGACCACCAACTCCCTGCATCCTTACGTGCTCGTGGGGGACATGAATGAGGACATCTACCGCCCCCGCACCTATGAGCAAGGCGTCATTCAAGCCCTCACCAGCTCGCCCACTGGCCTTCGCCTTACCACACCTCGTAACCCGGTTACCGCCGACGACCGTACCTGGTCCATTCAAAATGCGAACCTGACGATTCGCTTCGATTACGTCCTCCCCTGTGCCTTGCTCTACTACAGCGCCACCGATGGCCGCGTCTTCCGCTCCGACAAGGTCTCTCCCCCTTCGCCGCCCCTGTTGGCCTCGGACAGCGCCACTGCCGCTGACCACCTCCCCGTCATGCTGACCTTCCGCAATCCCTACAATGCCCCCCTGGTGATTAGCAGCCTGGCGCTCACCAACCGGGTGGCCACGCTTCGGTGGGCCGCCGTCCCCGGCGAACGTTACCGGGTTGAAACCTCAGAGCGCCCCGACTTCTCGCCTGTTGCAAGCACCAGCATCGTGGCCACTCAGACTGGAGTCGCGCTCTCCGTACCGGCGACAAATAGTCGGCAGTTCTTCCGTCTGCTGCGCATAAGATGATACGTTGAGCCTGCCCGGGCCCGCCAATGCCTGTCGTCCCGGGCGGCCGGATATGGCGCCCGCAAGGCAGCTTGTCCGGCCGCTAATCGAAATCTGTTTTGTGTGCAGGATTGACATGGTCGCGGCTGACTGGTTGGTATGCGGCCGCGTTCATGGACGGGTGCTGTTTAGAGTTGTATGAATCTGCTTGATTGGATGGTTGTGGCGGTTTGTTGTGCCCTTGTGTTCGGGGTGGGAGTCATGTTCGCCGGACGTTCCTCCCGCAAGGGCTCGGTGGGGTATTTCGCGGGAGGACGCGATGTGCCCTGGTGGGCCATTGGTCTCTCCAACACCGCCACCTACAGCTCTGGCACGGGCGCCTTCGTAATGCTTGTGCTCGTGTTCGGCCTCGCCGGAAATTGGCTCTGGTGGACCAGTTGGATTGTGTGGATGCCTCTGGTCGCAATTGTTTGGGCCCGGCTCTGGCGGCGCATGCAGATCGTCACGACGGCGGAGCTGATCTCGCTCCGCTACGGAGGAGCCCCGGCCGCTGTGGCACGGAAAGTGTATGCGGTCGTTTGCTGCTTTGGCTTTGCGGTGTTGATTATCGCCTACATCACCGGGTTCTTTGCCAAAACCATCGCGCCCTTATGTCCGCTGTCCACGGTTCAGGTGCTGCTCATTTTTGGCGGCATCACCATTGCCTACACCATGTTTGGAGGCCTTTTGGGAGTTGTGTACGCCGACGTCGTCCAGTTTGGCATAATGATCGCCGGCTCCACCGTCTTCCTCGGCTTGGCTGTCATCCGCCACGGAGGCTGGGTCGAAATCCTCCACCGGGTCAGAGACATCCGCCCGGAGGGTTTGGTGCAAACCCCGCCAACCACGGGAATTGACGCGTTGACCGTGGCCATTCTGTTTTTGCAGGGCTGGTTTTTTGCCGGCTCGCCAACCGCCGGCGAGGGCATGACCGCGCAGCGCTTCATGGCCGCGCGCAACGAGCAGCACGCTGTGGGGGGCCAGCTCTTCAATGCCTTTCTGGCGCTGTCATTCCGGACGCTGCCCCTGATCGGGTTGGGTGTTGTAGCCATGTCGTTGTTCTGGACGCCAGATCTGCAGGCCAGGGCCGGTGGGGCGCCGGCAGGAACCCGGATGCTCGCGGATCCGGCGCATGCCTGGGGTGAACTGATCCGTGCCTCCGGCTTGCCTCACGGTCTGATCGGGCTGCTGGTTGCGGCGGAATCCGCCGCCTTTATGGGCGCGCTCAGCTCTTTGGTGAACTGGGGCAGCAGCTTCGTGGTGAACGATCTCATGCCCTCGCGGCTGAGCCGGGGCGGCGAGAAAATATGGCTCAGCCGCGGAGTATCGCTGGCGGTGTTTGCGTTCGCTGCCTTGGTCACCGTTTTGTTCGTGGACAACATGGTGAGCTGGTTCATGTTCATCAACTCCGCCATGGTCATCTTTCTGCTCCCTTTGGCCTGGTTCAGGTTCTTCTGGTGGCGGTTCAACGTCTGGGGCGAGTTGGCCGCCATTGTCCTGGGCCTGCCCTTTTCGATTCTGGTCTGGTTCGTTTTGGATTTCCAAAGCAAACCTATGTGGCAGGGCCTCGGCTTGCTCTTTGCGCTGAGCTTCGCGGTGCTGCTCGCAGTAACGTGGCTCACTCCGCCCGAATCCGCGGAAACGCTGAAACGGTTTTATGCCCGCTGCCGGCCACCCGGCTTATGGGCTCCCATCCGCCGCCAGGTCCAACTCCCGGACACGGGCGAACCCACCGCCGCGCGCCTGCTGGTTGACTGCGGCCTGGGCATGGTTGCGGCGCTTTGCCTGGTGCTCGCAACCAATGCTGTTTTCGTGAAAGACTGGATGCGTTTGGCCGTTGCCCTGCTGGGGTGCTCCGGGTCGGGCGCGTTCCTGCTTCGCCGGATTCTTCAATCCACCGGGACCGCGAGACCATCTGAAGCTTCACCGCAAAAGCTGCCGCTATGAAAATGAACCGTTCGTTATTGTTGTCACTCTGCCTGGCCGCTCCAGGCGCGCCGTGGGTTTGGCCCTGTGCCGTAGCCTCCGAACCGGCAACTGCTTTGGTCGCCTTTGCCGGGACCGAGATCGAGGGCGGAGCCAAGGATGTCGTCGGAACTTCGTTTGCGGGCGAGGAAGCCAACACGATTTATGCCCAGGCCACAGGTGCGCGGTCTCGGTTGCTAGCCAAATTCAAGGTGCCGCGCGTTCCCTCCAGCCCCATGTTTGTCCATCTTGCCGGGCGGGACGACGACGCGCCGGCCGCTTGCGCGATCGCGGTGCGCCTCAATGGCGCAACGGTGTTCCAAGGGCCGAACCAGTTTTCATCCGCTCGCTTCGCAACCCGGGCTCTGGCTATACCAGAGAATGCGCTGGTTCCAGGAGAGAACGTCTTGCTAATCGAATGCCTCGAGAAAGCAGGAACCGTCGGCGCTCCCCCATGGTTCCAGGTGGCGTCGCTTGTAATTGGGCCCCGGCATTACGTCATTGCGCGGGACTTGCACAAGCAGTTCTCGGTATCCCTCCCGTCCGAACTCAAGCCGTTTCCGGAACCCCTGCCGCCGGGCAAACAGCCGGGCTTTCGATGGAGGGGCACAAAGGGCTGGGCATGGAGCCCCGAGCAGTATTTGCAGGAAATCCCCTGGCTCGCCGAGTTCAAGCTGAATTTCCTCATGAACTGCTACCTCTCAATGTTCGATCTCGAGCACCATGCGAACTGGTCCGAGGGCAGCGCGAACCGGTGGTGGGAGGATATTCCCGCCGCCAAGAAGCAGGGTTACGAGCGCGTCGTCCGCGCCTGCCAAAGCAACCGGATCGAGTTTTGCTTCGGGATGAACCCCAACCTGGCAAGCAAGCGATTCATCCAAGCTGACGACCCGGAGGGGTTCGACCATCTCTACAAGCACTACGCCTGGATGCAGAGTCTCGGTGTAAAATGGTTTAACATTTCGCTCGACGACATCACTCAGGGGATCAACGCGAAGAGCCACGCTCTTGTGGTGAACACAATCTTCAAACGGCTGCGGGAGAAAGATCCGCAAGCGCAAATGGTCTTCTGCCCCACCTATTACTGGGGTGACGGCACCGCCAAAGACCAGCAGCCTTACCTGGAAACCCTGGCCCGCGAGTTGCATCCGGATGCCTACCTCTTTTGGACTGGCGATGCCGTGGTGGGCCCGATCACGCGCCAGGGAGCGGAGACCTTCCGGCGGATTTCCGGCCATCGGCTGTTCCTCTGGGACAACTACCCGGTCAACGACGACAGCCCGACGATGCACCTCGGTCCCGTTATCGATCGCGCTCCCGACCTGTGCGAAGTAGTGGACGGCTACATGAGCAACCCGCACCGCAAGCAAAACCAAGGCAACCGAATTCCCCTGGCGACCTGCGCCGATTACGCCTACAACCCTGCCGCCTACGACCCCAGCCGTTCAATCGGCCAGGCCATCCTTCATATCGCCAGCACCCCCGATCAGCGCGCCGTTCTCCGCGACCTCGTCGATGCCTACTCCGGCATGCTGATCTGGGCCCCGCCCCAGCGTGGCACCGGGTTTAATGCTCTGGAGTACCAGTTCGAGCGCGTTATGTCTCTCCCCCATTCGCGGCCGGTGGCCGCCGCTTACCTGGCGCATTTGGAACACCTGTCAACGCGGATGCAAAACGCGTTTCCCGACTCTTTCCGTCCCGAACGCGGAACCCTCCGCGACAATTTGAAGGTGATCAATCAGAAGTTCCGACAAAAGTACCCCTGATCGATGACTGCTAAAACAATCGCCGCAAGTTCTTGCCTGGCCATTCTGGGTGGACCCAAAACGCGAACACGGCCTTTCCACTCCTGGCCTGTGTTCGATTCAAGCGAAGAGCAACGACTGCTGAAAGTGCTGAGCAGCGCAAAATGGGGCAAACTGCAAGGGGACGAAGTGGCGCAATTCGAGCGCCGGTTTGCCGCTATGCACGGCTGCCAGCACGCCATTGGGGTGGTCAATGGCACCGTTTCTCTGCGCATTGCGCTGATGGCAGCGGGTCTCAAGGCCGAGGATGAAGTCATTGTGCCACCTTACACGTTCCTGGCCACAGCGACCGCCGTCGTGGAAGCTAATATGGTGCCGGTGTTCGCCGATATCGATTTGGCCACCTTCAACCTTGATCCGGCAGCCGTCGAAGCTGCCATCACGCCGCGAACCCGGGCAATCATGCCTGTTCACATGGCCGGACAGCCTGCCGACATGGATCGGCTTATGGCCCTGGCCACAAAGCATAACCTCGCCGTCATCGAGGATGCCGCCCACGCGCACGCCGCGCTCTACAGGAACGAGCCGGCCGGGAGCATCGGTCACATGGGCTCGTTCTCGTTCCAATCCAGCAAGAACCTCACTTGCGGCGAAGGCGGAATCATTACCACCAACCACGAGCAACTGGCCGACGCGTGCCGCTCAATTCACAACTGTGGACGGGTCGCGGGCGGGCTGTGGTACGAGCACCATGTTATGTCGGCAAACTACCGGCTGGGAGAATTTCAGGGGGCGATCCTGAACGCCCAGTTGGATCGCCTGGAACAGCAGACGCAGACCCGCGACCTCAATGGGCAGTATTTGGCGCACAAGCTGAGCCAGATCCCGGGGATCCACCCTCAAAAGCGGCTGGCTGAAACCACCCGGCACAGTTATCACCTGTTCCTCTTCCGGATTGATGGCGAGGCCTTCGGCGCCTCGCGGGCGGCAGTGTTGAAAGCGCTCGCGGCGGAAGGAATTCCGGTCTCCGGCGGTTACGCGCTGCCGCTCTATCGTCAACCGCTGTTCCTGAACAAAGCTTTCGGGCCATACCTGGCAAATGCCCGAGAGAAGCTCGACTTCGGAGCCGTGCATTGTCCAAATTGCGAGACCATCTGCCGGGAGCAGGGCGCATGGTTGGAACAGAGTATCTTCCTGGGGACTCAGGCAGACATGGATGACATCGCGCGCGCGTTCGAAAAGGTTTACGAGCACCGTCAGGCGCTCAAACACCTCCAGTTATGAACCTCGGCATCTCTCAGACTGAAATCACTCCGAACACGGGCGTCGAACTCTCCGGCTTTGCCGCGCGAGTGCAGCCATCTACGGGTGTTCTGGACCCGCTGTTTGCCAGGGCGCTTTTTCTGGTCAGCGGCAGCGTCAAATTGCTGTGGGTTCATTGCGATCTCATCGGCCTCGACCGTTCGATCGTAGCCGCGTTCCGGCAATGGGCTCGCGAAGCGCATGGACTGCGCCCCGACGAGGTGATGCTCTCGGCATCGCACACTCATGCGGGGCCTGGAACGATTCATCTCCGCGAGGCTGGTGAGTATGACGCCCACTACGTGGAATTCTTGCAGCGCCAAATGCGAGCAGCGGCCGGGAACGCGATGGCTAAAACCGAAGAGGCTGGTTCCGTGGCCGTGGAGGGGCGGCTCGATCTGGCCGTCGATCGCCGCAAGACTGCGTCAGCGCACACGGACCCGCGTGTTGGGGCGCTGGGCTTTCGCCGGCAGGATGGCAGCTTTGCCGCCGTAGTGGTCAACTACGCGATGCATCCTGTGGCGCTCGGATCAACCAATCGTTCCATCAGCGCCGACATTTTCGGCGCGGCGGCGGACGCGCTCAGGGCTCAACTGCCGGGCAATCCGGTCGTGCTGTTGACCAACGGAGCGTGCGGGAATCTGAATCCGCCGGCGGAAAATGTCTCGTTCGCACAGGTGAAATCCTGGGGGGAGCAGATTGCCACGGCCGTGGCGCCGTTGCTGCGCCGCGCGACGCCCGGCTCAGAGCCCGAAATGCGCCTGCTCAACCGGCTCGTGGCGCTGCCGCTGGACACGCTGGACGCCGACGGCATCAACCGGTTCGCGGACAAAGCACTGCTTAACGCGGGTCCGATCGCCGAATGGGGAGACAAGTATCGCCGGGTGGTTGAGCACTGGCGTGCGACGCTGCTGCGCAAGGGAAATGAAACCGCAAACGGCCATCACGAGGCGGAGTTATTCGGCGTGCGCCTGGGCGGTGTGACCCTGGTGGGAGCGAATGCCGAAGTTTTTTCCGAGTTCACCGACAGGGTGCGCCGGAGCAGCGGCATTTCCCGACTATGGCTGGTGGGCTATGCCAACGGGGATATGGGCTACCTGCCCACCTGCGCCGCTTATGACGAGGGCGGCTATGAAGTCGAGGTAGCGCATCTGTTTTACGGCGGATTCCGTCTCAAAAAGGGAGGTTTCGAGTCGCTTGCCCGGGCAGCCTCTCAGTTGGTTGTTGACCTCCAGGTTAACCCGTAGCCTCTGGTTTGCCCGGCCTGCGATAGTCCGTCGCCGACGTTAAGGATTCCATGAATCACCGTGCTGAATCTTTTGGACGAGCCTGCTTCCATCCCCCACGCAACTGCTGGACAAGCTGATCCACCATCTCCTTGTTTGCCGGCAGGTTCGCTATATTCACATTTTCGCCAGGGTCAGCCTGCTCATCATAAAGCTCGTAGGCTTTGAAGGCTCCGTCATTCGATGACCATTCTACCAGCCGATGTCGCGCTGTTCGCATGGCCCTTCCAAACCCTTCGCCTGCGCCAGGAATCCGCTTGGGATAGATGCTGAAAGCCGCCGTCTTCCAATCACGCCGCGGATTCTCGATCAGCGGCCGAAAGCTGCTGCCCTCGAGATTCAACGGTGCCTGGAGCCGGCACAACTCGGCAAGTGTTGGGTAGATGTCCATGAATTCAACAAGGCCCTCCGTGCTCATCCCCGCGGTTCTCTGCCCGGGTACAGAAATGAGCAGCGGCGCCCGCGTCGCAATCTCCCAATTAGTTCGCTTCGTCCAGGTTCCATGCTCCCCCAGTTGGTAACCGTGGTCACCCCAGAGAATCACCACCGTCTTCTCGCGCAGCCCCAGCCGGTCTAATTCCTTGAGCACGCGCCCCACCTGCGCGTCAGTGTAGCTGATGCACGCGTAGTAGGCGTGGATCAGCTTTCGTGCGGTTTCGTCCGCGATCGGCCCGCTGGCCGGAACATCCTTGTAGCGCCTCAACTCCGACGAATCGTTACTCGCGAATGCCGGCGCGTCCTTCGGCAGAAATGGATTCGCCGCTAGCTTCAAATCGGCTTGCTCGTAAAGCGACCAGTACCTCCTTGGCGAAACAAATGGCAGGTGCGGCTTGTGAAAACCGACGCCGAGGAAGAAAGGTTTGTCTTGGAGCCGCTGCAACCTCGCAATCGCTTCCGTGGCGATCTTCCCGTCGAGCAGTCCATCATCGTCACAGTCCGGATCTCCGTAAGGCAGCGTGCCCGAATGATCTGCGCTGGTCGCTTTCGCTCCTTTCTTCTTCTTGGCCTTCGGTTTGGCCGGTTCCGGGCCGTCCGGTTCCTCAGGCTGGCCGGCGGGCCCTTTCCACGGCGGCTCGCTCCAGGACTCGCTGTCGTCGTGGTTCCCGTTAGTCGTGTGGAAGATTTTGCCGACCGAAATGCTGGTGTAGCCGTTCTTCTTGAAAAGCTGCGGCAATGTCACGACATCCGGCTTCCGATCGCGAAAATGCGTGGCGAGGTCAAACACGCCCAGTGTTTCGGGGCGCAGGCCCGTCAGCAGCGACGCGCGGGAAGGATTGCACAAAGCCTCCTGGCAATAGGCGCGGTTGAACCGCAGACCCTGCGCCGCCAGCCGGTCTATGTTCGGCGATTTGACCAATGCATGCCCGTAGCACCCCAGCTCCGGCCGCAAATCATCCACCGCGAGAAAAAGCACATTGTATCGGGGGCTGGCGGCGGACATCGGCAGCGACAGCAAGGCAACCGGGACCAGGAGCGCGGAACGAAGCATCCACAGCAATTCCCTAGAAGCTTCTCCATAACATTTCATCCGGCGACAATGAGCGAAAGGCCGCTTTGAGGCAATCGAACGAACGTTATAGCTCACTGCGCCTTGTGCCGAGCGCAGAGAATAGCCAGTTTGATTTCATGAGAAGGCAATGTGGTCGAATCGCAGGCGTCACTGCGAGGTGTGGGAGGCTTCTTTGCCGCGCCACCCTATCCTTCGCTATATTGGCTGACTGCCTTGTTCTGGCTGGCCACACTCCGGTTCTCGTCGGCTCCGGCCTCGCTTCCGCCGCAGGTCTGCTGGCCCAACCGACCTCGCTCGCTGATGACGCGAGGGCCTCGGGGGAATTGCGCCCAGGTCTGAGCGAGGGAAGCAGGCGGCTTACCGCGCCCCCGCTCACCAATGCGGGGACAGAATCCGCCCCGCTTCCCCCTACGCAGACCATTTTCGGTCTGTGGCCGGGGGTCCGGACAAAGGATTCGATCATCCGTGTCTGGGGACGAAGCTACGACATCGCCCCGACCGGCCTTCCCCGTGCCGTCCAGTCCCAGGGCGAGCCGTTGCTCGCCCGGCCGGTGACGTTTCGGGTCAACGGCTCTGACGCCAGCGACGTCCAGTGTCGCGTCACCGCCACCGACAAAGAAAAGGCATCCTGGGAAGCCTACGGCACGCTGGCTGGCGTCCCTTATCGCTGCCGCGGGGTGGCCGAATTCGACGGCATGATGCGTTTCGACATCGAGTGGAATTCCAGTCCGTCCTTGCCATTAACTGAACTCCGACTGGAAGTTCCGGTGCGGCCGACCCAGGCCGGGCTGTTCCATTTCTATCCGCCACCCTACGACTTTCCGGCCATGACCTGGCCGAGACCAGGACGCGCCAATAGCTTGGCCCGCCCGGCCTATTGGCGTTCATGCTTCTCGCCTTGCGTGTGGCTGGGCAACGAGCAGCGCGGCCTGCAGTGGTTCTGCGAGTCGGACGAAGGCTGGCGTCCGGCCGACCCGAACAGCGCATTGGAGATTATTACCGCAGACAATGAGGCGGTGCTCCGCATTCACTTCCTCGACCCGGGAACAAAGATTGACCGCCCGTTCCGCCTGACTTTCGGCCTGATGGCCGGTCCGGTGCGCCCCGCTCCGACGACCTTCGAGCAGGGGCACTTCGGCTATAGTCACTGGACGAGCTACGCGATGGCCGATCCGATGGTCGAGCGAACCAACACGGCACCCAACGAACTTGACCGCCGCCGCGACCTGGGCGCCCGGTTCCTGGGCATGCACGAGGAATGGACGGATTTCGAGGGCATGTCGCGCGTCACCCAACCGGAGAAGCTCAAGCGCCTCGTTGAACAGGCCCATACCCGCAAATTGGGCCTGGTGCTCTACCATTCCATGCTCCTGCCGGATATCGCGCCTGAATACACGGATCTCGCCGCCGACTGCCTGTGCGAACCGCAGAGCGCCTACTACATTCACTCGCGAGAGCCCAAGCAGCACGATTACCCGATCTGCCATCGCAGCCGCTACTCGACCATGTTCACCGACGGGATTGAACGTCTCTTCAAGGAATACGGCATTGACGGCGTGTACCTGGATGGGGCCGCCTCGCCCATTCATTGCGCCAACGGCAGGCACGGCTGCGGCTATCTGGGTGCGGATGGACGGCGTCGCCCGACCTTTACCATCTTCGCCGCGCGCGAGCAGATGAAGCGACTGGCCCGGCTCTGCCATGCCCAGGGCAAACCGACGCTGATCGTCGCTCACATGTCCGGAATGGTCACGCTGCCGACCCTGAGCTTCGCCGATCTCCTGCTGACCGGCGAACAGTACTGGAAATCGCCGGAAACCTTCCGCCCGCCGCTCGAGTTCTTCCGCGTCGAGTGCATGGGCCACCCCCATGGCCTGCCCACCGACTTCATCGGCTACCCGCCGTTGGGCGGCTCGTGGGCCCAGACCATGACCGCCCTGCACAATGCCCCCAGCCCGTGGTGCGCGGGCGGCTGGGATGTGCTGCGGCTCTACCGCCAGTTTGGCGTGGACCAGGCCCGCTGGCATCCGTACTGGCAGCCTGACGGACTGGCGACTGCTGACACGCCCGAAGTCCGCGTCTCAGGCTTCTGCCAGCCTGGCCTAAAAGCGCTCCTGGCTGTCGGCAATACATCCGCCGTCGCTGTGCAAACGACGCTGACCTTCAACCAGGCTGCCCTTGGTTTTGGCGTCCAACCCGAGCGAGTACGCGACCCTCTGACCGGCGTGACGCTCAAACCCACCGAGCAGGGCTGGAGTCTCCGCTTGGAGTCCGAGGCCGTTCGGTGGTTGTGGGTCGAAGCGAAACCCTAACCTGCATGATCCGCAACACTCCAGCTTATGAAGGCAAATTCAAATGAATGGGCGAAATCCGCACGCCTTGTTCTTGCAGTGTGGGTGCTGCTCTCAGCCTTGCTGCCGTTCGACCTGCCAGCACGATCAATGAAACCAGTGTCCGTTATCAATGTCACAGATCTTTACCATCCGCCGCAAGACCCGGGGGACAACCTGGACTTGATTGCAGCGTATGCGTTGCCGGAGATTGAGTTGAAAGCGGTCATTCTCGACGTCAGCGAAGCCTTCCGGCGTCCGGTGGCCAGGCATCCGGGACTGGGGGAGGACCGTGACGGACCGCGTGAGGGAGGCTTCATCCCGGTCATTCAGTTGAACAGCATCTTCGGGCGCAACGTGCCCTGCGCGGTCGGCCCTTACCGGATGATGAAATCGCCCCAGGATAAGATGCTGGACACCCCGGCTTTTCAGCAGGCGGGGATTCGACTGCTGCTCAAGACTCTCTCCGAGAACCCGGAGCCGGTCACCATCGTCTCGTTCGGCTCGGCCCGCCCCATCGCCGCCGCCTTCAATCGGGACCCTGCCTTGTTCAGGCGGAAGGTGAGCCGCATTCACTTGTCCGCCGGCGCATCGGAACCCGGATACCTTGAATGGAACGTTCTTTTGGACACCAATGCCATGGTCTGCCTGCTGAGATCAACCCTGCCCATCGCGCTCTATCCGTGCGCCACAAAGGAAGGCCCGTTCGCCTATGGCCCCAATAACTCTTATTGGCAACTCCCGGATTTGCGCTTTGTCGAGCGGATGGCTCCGCCGCTGCGCCGCTATTTGGCCTATGCTATCGGCCGTTCCACGCGTGTCGATTTTCTGGGCGCCCTGGAAGAGGATCCGCCGGCCGCTGTAATGCGGGAAACCCTCGAGCGCAGGCACAACGTCTGGGAGACCGCGATCTGGCTCAATGTTTCCGGCCGGAGCCTTGTCCGCCGCTCGGATGGCAGTGCCCGAATTCTCCGCCGCCAGGACCTGCAGCCAACCGATGCTGTCCTGCCCAATGCGATTCTCCCGTGCAGAGTCGAGGTGCGTGAAGATGGTCAATTCACTATCCAGCGCACCCCAAAACCAACCAACCGTTGGGTCTATGAGCGAGGGGATCCACGGGAGAACGAACGGGCCTTGCGCGAGGCATTGCCCGCCTGGTATGAAACGATTAATCCGATCCCCCCAAAGGAAACGCGCGAGTGACTGCCACGTAGACCCCCTCGAACAAATGTCATAGGCGCCTGCCTTTGACCCCCGCCCAGCCGCCATATAGCCTGTGCGTATGAAATCCGCCTTTTGGCTGTGCCTCTTCGCACTGTCCTGTTCGGCCGCCGCGATTTCGTCTGCGAATCAGGCCTCGAATGTTTTTTCCACCGTCACGCCAGGCTCCGTTGAGATCGGTGGCTGGCTCGGCACAAAGCTCGACCTCTGCCACCAACACCGCATCGGGGACCTGGACACGCGTAAACTCGTGGCCCAGTTGCGCGACCATAAGGACAGCGGGGGATGGGGGAATTGGCGCGGAGAGTACTGGGGCAAATGGCTGACCGCTGCGGCATTGGCTTACAACTGGCAACCCTCCCCGGAACGGCTGACGCGCATCACGGAAGCCGCAACTCAAGTGATGGACGGCCAGGCCCCCGATGGCTACTTGGGGCCTCACAATCCAGAGCACCGCTTGGAAGCTTGGGACATCTGGTGCCGCAAGTATGTTCTCCTCGGCCTCTTGGCCACTTATGACCTCACCGATGACAAAGTGTTCCTCGAAGCCGCCCGCCGAAATCTCGATAACCTGATGGCGGATCTAAACAGAAGGCATCTCAAACTGGTGGACACCGGTCATCCCAATCTAAAGGGCACAGCGAACTGCTCGATTCTCGAGCCCGTGGCGTTGCTGTATCAGCGCACGGGTGATACCCGGTACCTTGCTTTCGCCGAATCCATTCTCAAGGAATGGGAAGGGCCCTCCAAGCTCTCGCCAACAGGATTGCGGCTGGTGGACGATGCGCTGGCAGGAAAACCACCGCTCCACAACCACGCCTATGCGATTATGTCGTGCTTCGAAGGCATCTGCGAACTCTACCGCGCCACCGGCAACAAGCGTTACTTGCAAGCGGCGGTGCGATTCGCGCATAGCGTTCGCGACCACGAGAGAATGATCGATGGCTCTGTCTCCAACCAGGAACTGTTCTGCGATGGTGCACGCACCCAAACCGAACTCCTTGAGCAGCCTCAGGAAACCTGCGCCACCGTCACATGGATGAAACTGTGTACTCAGTTGTTGCGTCTGACGGGTGAGCCGGTCTGGGCCGACGAGCTGGAGGTCTCTCTCTACAACGCCATGCTCGGGGCGATGACCCCGAGTGGCGAGTGGTTCACTTACCATCAGCCACTCGCCGGCGAGCGCGTCCCCAGCCACGTCCAGCAGCAGGACGTCGAGCTTAGCTGCTGCGTCATGAGCGGCCCGCGAGGGCTTCTGACCGCTCCCCAATGGGCGGTGATGGCCTCCAAAGAGGGCCCGGTGGTGAACCTTTTCGCTCCCGGTACAGCCCGCGTCGTGCTTCGCAGCGGTGATAAAGTCTCGCTGCGACAGGAAACCGATTACCCCCTCGAAGGTCGTGTGAAATTCACCGTATCGCCCACCCGCAAGACACGCTTCACCCTGCACATTCGCATCCCGGCCTGGAGCACCAACACCGCCTTAAGTGTAAATGACGCCCCGGTGTCCTGCGCGCCAGGGACGTACGCAAAACTCGGCCGCGAATGGAATCCGGGTGACGACGTGCTCCTCACGCTGGACTTGCGCGGCCGGGCGGTGCCGGCGCCCAGCGGCGCGCCGCAACTGGCAATCATGCGAGGGCCCGTGCTGTTGGCCTTGGATAATCGCCTCGTGCCGCCACTGGACGCACCCGTTAGGCTGAAAACCGCTGCTGGACGGGTGGAGCTCACGCCGCGCACAACCAGACCGGACTGGGTCTGGATGACCTTTAATGCCGCCTTCGAAGTCCGGCCCTTCCATTTTTATGATCATTACACCACGAACCTCGCCCTCTGCGATTTCGCCTCCGCCGGAAATGCCTGGAGCGAAAGCAACCTGTTCCGGGTCTGGCTCCCTCAGCCGCTCCTTTTGAGCCAGGCCTTTCCCTCGAACACCTGGAAGATGCTCGAGCCCGGCAAAGCGCGCCCCGAACAACCAAAGAGCCTGCAGTCAAAATAGTCCAGCGCCACAAGCATCATGCGCACGAACCCATCCCGTCGCCATTTCCTTACAGCCCTCGGGCTGACCCTGCTCGGCTCCTCCTGCAGCAACCGGCCTCAACGCCGCTCTTACAGGCAGGAACGGGACTCCCAGTCCCGGGAGACAGTCCGGGACCGGCTCTGGATGTGGGCTCATGAAGCCGGTGCCTATGACAATTCCTATGGCCTTCCTCGAAACGGGCGTATCACGCCGGTCGAAGGCGCACACTACATGGGCGTGCCCAACGTCGTTCTGGTGCATTACAATGGAAGACCCACTCCGCCCTACAATCAGTTCGCAATCCCGTTCAAGTCTTTGAAGCGGGTCAATTGGTCCATCACCGGTTCAGGGGGTGCCACCACCGAGCAGGAGCGCGAAAAGGTCTTCGGCCTCGCCGCTGCTATGCCGTTCATAACCGGAGTGTTCCTGGACGATTTCTTTCGCATCGCAGAGGCTCCGGCACCCAATCCGAACGCCCAGCCGCCGAGCCAACCCGAGCCCGTTGCGGCTCTGACGCTGCAGCAACTAAGCGATATACGCAACCGATTGAACAACGTGAATGGCCGGCGTCTGGATCTCGGAGTTGTTGTTTACACTCACCAACTCGAGGCGCGCATTCTCGCACACCTCGCAATGTGTGATGTCCTTTCCCTCTGGACCTGGAGATTCGAGGATTTGGAAGCGCTGGAGGAGAACATGGGCAAGCTCGAACGGTTGGCGCCCGGCAAGCGCATTCGGCTTGGCTGTTACATGTGGGGGTTCGGCACCGGTAAACCCATCCCCCTCAGCCTCATGGATAAGCAGTGCCAGCTTGGGCTCCAATGGCTTAAAAACGGCAGAATCGACGGCATGATTTTCTGTGCGACAAACATTTGCGACCTGGGACTGGAAGCTGTGGAATGGACTCGGCAATGGATCGCCCGCGAAGGTGGGAAGCCTGTTTGAACGCGATTGAACCTGAAGATCGGCACTGAACTGCAATGAACAACAAAACAGAGCTGCGTAATCCACTAATCTTTCGTGTTCCTGCCACTGCGTGCAAACGCGTCCGGTATGGGATGCGGGTTGCGCCAACCCCCATATTCTCCGTGCTTCTTTTGAGCTCGCAGTTGCATGCACAGCCGATGGATTTCGCGCAAAACGGGAAGGCCCTGGGAGAACTGCGCCAACGGTTGCAAGAGGGATGTGAACGGCTCAACGCGCCGCCGTTGGACAGCGCTGAGTTTGTGCTGTCGGACCTGCATTTTCTCCAGGCGCGCCGATTCAACGAATACAGTGGCGATGTCTCCGGCCGGATGGTGGCAGCTTTGTTTGCCGGGTCCCTGGCTTTGGACAAAACAAACACCGTTTTAAATGCGCTGCTCAAGGAGATTCCCGGGCTGCAAAAGCCCGACGGTCACTTTGGCGCGGAACAAGACCTCGCCCGGACTGTGACCCAGGAACGGGACATGCCCATCCTCTGGGGCAACAGCCGGATGCTGCTCGCCCTGGCGCAGGTTTGGAGAATGTCCCCGAATCCGGACCCCAAACTGTGCGAAACGGCCCGGAAGCTCGGGGACTACATCATCGAAGGGCGGCGCTACTTCGGTAAAAAGGAGAACTTCGAGAACGTTGGCGGCGCACTGGCGTCGGGCTTTACCACTTGTTACCCGGCGCTGATCGACGGACTCGTAGCATTGGGTGAGGTTTCGGGAGAACAAAAGTATCTCCAGGAGGCGCAATACATTGCCGGACTGTCGCTCCTGGACAAGGAGTTCGCCAAGCATCACAGCCATGGCCGGCTTACCGCATATCGTGGCATTCTGGACCTCCACCGGCTCATGCCGGTTCCGGACTTGATCGCACAAGTCGTGGACGGCTGCCGAACAATCCAGGCTGAGTACGTCCTTCCCATCGGCGGCCTGCAGGAGGTTTTCAGCCCGACCTATGACCGCGACGAGGGCTGCTCCGTCGCCGATTGGGTCCGTGTGAATGCGTTGCTCTGGCGCGCCACCGGCGAGATGGGATATCTGGACGCGGCGCAGCACGCCTTCGAAAACCACCTGCTCGCAGCCCAGTTCCGCAACGGCGGCTTCGGCCACCGTCAATTGCGTCTTTTGCAGGTCGGTGGCCGGACGCATTTGGGCGCCGGCCTGGGCAACATCGGCTCGGAATCCTACTGGTGCTGCAGCATGCATGGTGTTCAATTGCTCGCCGACCTCGCCTGCTACGCGTTTGCCAAACAAGGCAGCACCGTTTACATGACCGGCCTGGCGGAAGCGGAAGCGGCCTTCCGCGATGAGAATGGCACAATTCGCATTTCCGCTGAGCGGCTGAATGCTGAGACGTGGCGAATTCGCACAGAAGCGACCCGCCCCTTCCTGCTCAAGTTCCGGGCGCCGGCAGCGCCCGATCAGAATCCGCCCAAGGCTGCTTGGAGCGAAAAGGCGGTCGCAGCGGGCGCCCATAGTCTGAGACTCAAGGTCAAAAGGCATTGGAACCTGGTTGAAGCTCGGACCAGCCGCCCATGGACGAACGAAGCAGGGCGTATCTTCCTCAATTCCCGCCTTTATGTGCTGCCCGACGAAGCTTTACCGGCAGGATTTCTCGCCCGGGATGCCGTTCCGCGACTGGCATTCGCACAATCCTCTCGTGCAGCGGAAGAATTGCCTGTCATTGTTCAAGGGCAGGGTGGCCAATGGCTCAATGCCTCACTGGTCTCCGCTTCCACCAGGCCGTTTGGCGGCTGGCGGGCGCTGTTCGAAATGGAACCGCTGGCCGCGAGGGCTTTTGCCTCGCGCAGCAAGGCCGCGGCCCCGCCGATGAAAAATCGCGGGCCACGGCTCGAGCTGCAGTTCGCATCCAGCGGAAGTTACAAAGGATACCTGAATCAAATTGAAGTGCTTCACGGTAATGGCTTTCATGAGTCTCCTTCCGTCGAGCTGTTCGGCAAAGTCGGACAGAACAGCGTGGCTGTGTGGACGCAGGGCGCGGCGCCTCGCCCTGGAGTCATCGGTCTGGTGGGGGTGAACGGCCGCTACAATGGAACCAAAAACGCCGGCTGGACAGCGAGTCGCTGTGACCAGGAGCCTACGCCAAACAGCTGGAACCACGAGGGAGGCCCCCCTTTGCTGGAGACGATCGGCGCATTTGGGTCTCAGCCCTGGCAGTATTTTCCGGCCGCCTTCGCCGGATCGAATGCGCAGTGGATCTGGCCCCAAGCCGGCGAGACAAATTCCAAATGGCTCTTCATCCGCCAGATCGACCTCTCCCTCGACAGCGATTGATCAACTCAGAAGCGGACTTGGAACTCCACTGGCTTCCTCACCGGGTAAATCGAAACCTCTTCCACATTCATCCGCGCAGAGACGGGGCCCAGTCCTTCAACGGATTTCACAGGCAACCCTAGCGGGTGCCGCAGCCGCAGTCTGATCCGCCCGGACCAGTCCCTTTCGTCCGGAGGGACGATTCGCACCGCAACACTCTTGCCATCCGCCGCCGCGGTGAGCCGGTATGACACTTTGCCGAAGATCGTCGGAGCGCCATTGACCGCGATCGTCTTGCCTGGCTCGAGCCACGGGCGCGGCAGCGCACCCGCCAGCACGAGCGTTTCACCCTCCTCACGCAGCAGCATATTGCGGAGCAAGCGCAGTTGCATGGAACATGAATAGGTATGCGGCAGTGTCTTGTGGTTTTCGCCGGTTCGATGATCCGTAACCTCGACGGGCGAGTAAGTGCCGCGCGACATCCCATACGCCATCATGCCATAAAGCCCAAGCACGACGCGTTTTGCTTCCCCCCGCTCCAAACAGTCCTGCCAGTAACCGTAGGTATAGGCGTGATCAATCCAGTCGTAGAATCGGGCCTGCCCGAGTTCCAGCCCTTGTCGGCGTTCCATTGCACCTAGGATTGCCTCGTGCTGCCAGGTGCCCGGAGGAAACAGGCCGGTCTCCAGGATGAAGGGGGCACAAAGGGCGTAATAGCCTTTGGCCAGGTAGTCGGTCTCTCGCAATAGAGCCTGCGTTTCGGGAAACATCGGCACCAGCCGCATACCGTCGCGCCAAACCGACGAGCGCTTCATGGAATCAACAATGTCCGCCAGGTAGGCCTCCCCTTCTCTTTTCAAGCGAGCGGCTTCGTCCTTCATGCCGGCGCTCTCGAACGCCTTCGCCACCTCGTTCATGCCCCAGACGTGATAGACGTCCGCTGGCAAGAAGACGGCGGGCGCCGGGTAATCGCAATATGGACGGTAGCGCACCAGCCCTTGGTCGGGCAGACGGGTGCCGGGATGGAAACCGTGGTCTTTGAGGCTGCGCCGGCGCTTTTCCAGCGCCCAGTTGCACATCTTGAGCAAAGCGGGCGTCATGCGCTTAAGCCACGCTTCATCACGGGTGATCTGGTAGTGCCTTGCCATGGACCACATCATCGCACCATTATCAATGAACCCCGAGTTGATGGAGAACACGCCGTCGGGCTCCTGGAAAGTCAGCAGGGAATCGTAATACATGGTGGCTTGCTCGGTGTAGCCCAGGCAATCCAGCACGTGGCAGAAATGCGCCGCGCTCACCCCAAAAACCACGTCATAAAAGCCGGTGCCGTCGCAAACGTGATAGACGTCGCCGCGCTTGGGCACGTTTAGGAAACCCCACGTTATCCACGCTCGATACGCGTCCATAACCCGCTGCTCCGGAACCTCAAAGCGGCTTCCTTTGCCGATCCACGCTTCCCACCACGCAGTGACCTCATCCAGCTTCGTCCGAAAGTCACCTTCCGAAGGTTCTTCGATTCCCAGCTTAAAGATGTCGAACGGCACCCGCACCAAGACGGAGCCCGCTTGGCCTGGCGCCAGGTCCACCGTCCAATTCCGCGTGGCCGCAGCCGGCTCCGGATCACCAACCACCCTGAACGACACCGGCACCTGGCGAGCTTCCGTGGCCGTGTTCGTCAACTCCAGCCGCGCCCACGCGTAGACGGGAAACTCAGAGCTCATTCCCTCTGAACAGCCAAACACCGTTTCTTCGCACTGCAGTCCATCGTGAGCCCAGCCAACCACAACCACAGGTAAGTAGCCTTTGTGCAGCCGTTTCGCCTTCGACATGTCACCCGCCCCAAACCTTTGTGGCGGCTGTCCAATCTCGAAGAACCCGACAGGCTGCTTCGTGTTCCACCGGTCCGACTTGAGTTCCAGCGACCCATCTGAGTCCACGCCGATCTTGAACGAGGCGTGCAACGTGCCCACGACCTCCCGCGGCCACTTCATCGCCGGAAAATGTCGGCTTACAGATTCGAAGGAAGGATCGCCCGCCCCGGCCATTTCCTGTTCACCCAGAACATCTCTCAAGGGAGCATCGCGAAAGGCGGCATCCTCGGCCGTGAGGCGGAGCTGCGCGCGGTCGAGAGCCGTCACGTGCAAGTTGCGGATTCGTGACACACGCTCCGGCCCCGGGTCCGTGTAACTATTATCCAAATGCTCCCGCGGAAACGCGGGCGGGTTGGCGTGTCCGCGGCCGGCAATCAGCAGCGCCGGCGCTCGCATGAAACTTCCCGGACGGTCCGCAATCAATTCCCGGCGCTCCGGAATTCCCTCCCCCGAGACATAGTAGCGCAAGCCGTCGGCTGCTACCTCGATGGCAACCCCAATGAACTTCCCTGACCCAACTATGCCGAGGCGCTGGAACCGAACGACGCCCTCAACCAGGTCCATCACAATGATCTGCTGGCCACCCCCATTTGGCGTCAGCCCGATCTGGGTGTAGTTAAGTGCGTCCCAATACAGCGTCAGCGCAGTGGCCCAACTGTTTCCGTGGTCCGGAAGAATCTCGCAGGATGCGCGAATGAAATCCTGCCCCAATGGACGCTGAATATGGGCATATGTGTTCTCACGTGCTCGGATTTCAAGAGCCCCGTCTGCAATTCGGACTGCGTTACCCGGCGCGGCATCCACCTGCCAGGGGGAAACGAGCGCCGTGCCCCCGAACGTTTCGTCAAAGGGCAACGGCAGAACCTCACCGCCCTTTCCGCTCGCGGCCAATGCTGCCAACATGCAGCCGCCGATCACGGTGCAATTCATGCCGAAATAAATTGTCATTGATTGTGCGGGGCAGAATGCAAGCCCGCCCTCCCTATCGCAACTGAACAAACGTTATACGGCCGCGTGGAAAGGATAGGCTTCTGCGGCCAGGAAACATCTTCCTTATCTTCCGCCACAGCTCCCACCGCCTACGGGGTACCTGGATTCATTCTTAATTCACAACCATCATAGGTAACATGGCCATCCCAGACTGAGCAGTTCAAAACCGTCTCGAGCACGAAACGCAATTTGACGGTGTGTGGGCCGGTCCTTATCGTTTGCGTCAGGCGCGTATAGGGTCCGGCTGCTTTGATCTCCGAGCGGGCGGGCGGCCCCAGTGGCTTGAGATCCTTGTCCAGTTCGAGTAACAGCAGCCCGGCTGAATCCCCAGCGCTTCGGCCGAAACCCTTGCCCTGCAAATCCGCCGCGCTCACCCAAACAGTGCCAGTGTAGGTGGCGCCAGGTTGAACATCCACATCCTGATATACTTGGGTGTGGCAATCCTTGTCGGCGTGGGTGCGCAGAGCGCCTTTCCCGGCATGGAGTTCCGGCAATCCCTCTTTCGGTCGTCCGGCAAAAGCGCTTTCCTGCCAGAGGTAACACCTGCCCGAGCTTCTGAGTTCGGCTCGCCATTCCTCACCGGAGTACTTCCCGTATTTGTCCGCTGCCGTGCCCGCGGTTGTTTCTTCAAATCCCGGGTTGAGCAACAGATTGCGAGCGGGATTGAAACTCAGGGAGGAGGAGACCGGCCTTGCCCCGTGGCCTCCGGCACCCGGACCAATCTCGATGGCTTGCACAAAGGCTTCGCCTCGCAACGTCTGGTCGCCATCGCCGGTTAACAAACCCGTGAACCGAATCTCGATGATGCCATCCTTCGGCTTGACACCGTTGAACACAAGGTCCGCAGCCTTGTTTGGCCCTCCGGCAGTGGCGGCCACGTCCAGTCGTTCCACCACCTTGCGTCCGTTGAGGTGGATGTCGAAACAGTTCTTCCCCGTGTCCAGTCCCCGGGTCGCTGCGAACTTGAGCCGAACATAGTATTCTCTCGGCCCAACCGTCAGATTCACCCAAAAATCCCGGGCATGGTAGCCATAGCGATACAGTTCCGGGTCCGGCGTGCCGGTGATCGGTTCGGTAACGGCATTGGTCCACCAGCAGTCGGACACGGTGTCCCGCAACACGGCGAGCCGCGTCACAACCTCCGTCCCCGGACGCCACAACTGCCCCTGGCTGTCGCGGTAATCTTGTCGCCCAGTATAGCCCATGATCATGCGTTGGGCGCCGGTCGGCCCGGCGCCAGTCGGAAAACTGCTCGCCACGTTTTCCGTGGAAAACTGCACAGCGTCCACGAAGACACGACCTCCTCGTGAGTAAGGGTTCTTCTCGCCCCGGGCAACCACCTTGAGCGTGTGTTTCCCTTCAGCGAGGCCATTTTTGTAATACAGCACCTGCTGGCTGCGCGCCGATGGATTCCAGAAATCAATCGGAACAAGCTGCTTCACTCCGTCCACGTAAACATCCGCCAGGCCGCCCTCGGGTCCCGCCTGGCCAATCAGCCGCACCTGATTTCCCGGGAAATCCGCCGTCATGACGGCGTCCTTCCTCTCCGACACTCGAAGGGACCCACCCCAAGCGTCCGCATTCGTCTGCACAATCCACACGCCTTCAAAACTCAATGAGCCATCGTCTAGAACCTGCTGAGGGTCGTTGCCCGTGACTTTTAGTTGCCTCGCGCCGTCATGGCGGATTTGCACGACGACATCGCCATTGGGAAGCTTCTTGATCGTGTAGCCGTTATCAGACAAATCGCGCCGCTGGCGGAGCGCGCGTCCGTCCGCCGTGATTCGTTTCGGCGTAAAGGACAGCCGAAGCACGTCCACGGTTTCCGGCGGTGCATCGAAGGTGGCGTACTCGATGAGGCCGTCGCCGTAGCGCACGGAGTTCACCACCGCGCTGGAACGTACGATGTGGTTCTCACGGCTGGCCCCCAGTTCCTCCGGCAGCCAGCCCATGGCCATCTGCACCCAGCGCAACGGCAGCGGATGGGCGATGTTGAACCAACTGCCGTTAACCTCGACGCCGCCGTCAATGTTGTCCTCACTGGCGCCGGTCTCGTGGACGTCGTAGGTCTGCAGGATGAATTGGCGCACAGCCATCTCCCGCGCCCACGGATCCTCGGCCTGCACCGCATACTGCCCCAGAGTCTTTCCCACCAGCAGCGGGGCGTACCAAAGCGAGCGCATGCAGCAGGAACTGGACTCGGGATAAGCCCAGGCGCCGCTATAAACATCGCCACCCGACTCAGGCGCCGCGCTGCTGTGGTTGTAGAACAGAGTTAGAATGTTACGGGCATCGGCGCGCCAGTTTGGAAACAGCCGCCGATGCTCAAGAAGGTAAGCCGGTGCCTCCGCGGCAAGAGTGCAGCAGTGCGTGGGATTCGCCCAATCCCAGAAGTAACGACCCCACGTGTCGTCCACGAGCCATGCCGGAAGCAGTTTTTCGCTCAAGTACCGACGCCCAGCATCCCGTGCTTTCAGAATCCGCTCCTCGCTTCCTGTGTAGCCTAGACGAACGAGTTCATCCAGAAACCCCAGGATGAGCACCACTCCGCCCGTTTGTTTGTTGTCTTTCCAGGGGGTCGCGTCCGGGTTGGCGTAGCGGGGCCAGGGATCGCCGGCTGGATCAAGATTGCACCGCTCCGCCAATAAATCCCCCCAGTGCGCCGCTGCTGCAAACCACCGGTGATTTCCGGTTACCTGATAGGCCCGCAACAAGCCCTGACCCATATTCGCGCATATATCAAGTTGAATGATCCCTTCGGGGTTGCATTTTTGGTACACTTTGCCTCTGACGGGAACGCTGATAGGAAACAACGGCCAAGGATGGTCAGGGGGTGTCTGGCATCCGGTTAAAAGGTATTCCGCCATATACGTCAGGTGAGCTATCGCGGCGGGATCACCGGTGTATCGGTAGTAGTCCGTCATGCCGAACAAGACGCTCACGGTCCGCTGCCCGATGTCTCCTGTATCCCAATCGCTGGTTTGAACCGGAGTGATGGCGCCATTGGTGGCGATCTTCCATTGCCCGCTAAACACGTAAGCCGGGTAGGCGGCCATAGCGGCGTTGGTGGCCGTCCACGGGTAGCGTTTAAGGGTTTCCGCCGCAATGCGGACCCGGTAATCGCACTGGCCATTCAAGCCTTGGTACCAAGGCGCGATGACGCCGTGCGCATCCGCCACGGCGGCGTGGCCGTAGTAATGGGGTTTGGTGGCCGCCGGCGCAATCAGGCTCGCGCAGAACCAGAAGGCGAGCATCAGGCCATGGTGCAGGGCTTGTCTCATAAATCGTTGCAGGCTGTTTTCGTTGTGTGGGATTGTCACCGCCAGGCGAGTTGCGGCGCAATCGAACAAACGTTATATGGAAACGCGCTTATGAGGACTATAGCCAGACGCGGCTCTCGATCCACCAAGCCGCCGGCCTGCCAGCGGTCTATAATCGCCCCGGTCGATAAGGAAACCATGCCCTCGTTAGTCGCTTCGCGGTGCCTGCTCCACCTCAAACCCGCTACATTGATGTAGCGCTGCTTGGACGCCCCGCGCCGGCTTTCCAATAAGGTCAGCACGAGCCTGTGTGGGTCCGGTTTGAGGGTTTGGCGTTTACACTCAAACTGCAGGTTTCGCCCGGGATCTTATTCATACACTCCGGCCACACCCGGTGCGCCAGGCTGACGCCTGTCACGCCGGGTGCTTCGCTCGTCCCACCTCCAACGCGCTCCCGCTTCGCGTCTTTGAACGCCCGGCGCGAAACCAACGCTCTCCGCAGTTCCAACGCCCCAGGACCGCTCGTTCGGGCGCGCTTACGATGCAGCAGTCGCGCCAGCCCCCTTTAACCCACGGGCTGGCACGCCTGCTGCAACCATTGGATTGCGCCCTGCCACTCGCTCCGGAAGAAGACAATGTTAGAATTACGACTCCTTCGGGCTGTCGGGTGTCGTGGGTTCTCCTGCGCGTCCAGTGCTGCCCGCGGCCCTACCGCCCTGAAAATGCTCTCTCAATAAAAAAGTGTGAGAGAGCATTTTCAGGTCGGTAGGGCCGCTAGGCGTTGGCATCTCCTGGTCGGCGTTCGTTGGCAGCAGTTCCAGTGTCGGGTCGCTGCGGTCTATTTCCAGCGCGTTACTTTGCCGGTGCAGTGGTGGCGGGCGGCCGGTTGTCCTCCTCAGTTCCGTCCCCGTCTCCCGTGGTGGCAGCCGTTTGAGATGAGTGGCCACGGCATACATACCACCTTCAAGGACGTCCGCTCCCACCCCTGCCGCTGTTTGGAGAGTGCCACCAAGCTGGCCGAGCGCTTCATCGCCGGCGTCACCAAGCCCCGCCCCGCTGCCCAGCCCGAGACCACCCCCGCGCCCGAGCCCCAGCCGGTGGCCGCATAGGTCAGACATCCCTGGCTCCGGTCAGGGATTCTTTACGCTCGCGAACACGGCCCACCCATCCCCAATGCTTGCTTCCACGTGCCCAAGGGGTCTTCGCCAGAGAACGCGTAAAACGCGATATAGCGCGCCACCATTCCGGCGGCTACCTTGGTAGCCACCCCGCCCAAAACCGACATCAAAAACGCCGCTACGGCCCTTCCCGCTCGATTGCGGGCCGGTCCTCTGCCCAGAGCTGCTTTCTCGACCAAATGCCAGATCGCACCGCTACGAGACTCGCACACACGCCCTTTGGGCCGTGTGTGCGAGTCTCAAGCCCAGGCCGACGCGCACCATGGTGCACTTTCAGTCTACTTTCGGTCCACCGCCAAACACCGAACTTCCACCCAACTCTTACCCCCCCTGTTCCTGGCCGGCCTGATTGGCATCAGAAGCCGCGCAGAAACTACCGCCTCCTCCGTTTCACCCTACTTTTTGCCCTACTTTCGTATAACCGTCGTGCATCCCCCTATTCCGGCGTAACACTCGGCGGCGCAGCCGCTTGCCTCCGCTGGGCCTCCATTCTGGCCAAAACCTCCGCCCGTGTCTGCTTCACACTTTGGCCCCCCTTCCACCAGTGATACTTGGCGTCGCTGTCAAACGGGATGCTCAGGTCGCCGCCAGCCGTCAAAAACGGCTCCTTTGGCCTCACAGGGGGCGGCGCTGTGCCCGAAATCATCGTTTTCTCCTTATTCCCCCTGTGACACCCTAAGGTTTCCACCTTTTCCTCTCCAAACCATAATTCTGGCTCCTGCTGGTTACTGCAATTTTCCCCTCTTTTCTTCAAATATAGGGAACTACAGGGTGTCACAGGGGGAATCAGGGCTTTTTGGGCATTTCCACAGGGGGTGGCCTCAGGGGGCAGAGGGGGAATAAGGGGTTTTTGACCATTTTCCCGCACCGACTTCAGCCAATCCACCGGATTCGTTCTGTTGTCCTCCCAGCCTGGATCTCATAAAAGGCCACGTCATGCCCATTGCCGGTGCTGCTCGACTTGGTGGCGCGCATTCACCGGTAACCCGACTAGGGCCGCGTGCTCGAGTTCGAACAGCTCTACAGCAAGCTGGCCGCGATCCGTCTCGGACGTCACCCGCACCGCCTGGCTAACACGCTCCCGCCACCACTCGGCAAAACCGTCCTTGAGTTGCTCGCGGCAATCATCCACTCCCTTGCCCGGCCCGTTGAGCGGGATGCGCGGTAGATACACCGGAATGGGATGCACCAGTTTCGCGAGGCGAACTGCCGCAAAAGAAAAGCTGAAATTCAGCGCGGTGTCCGAGTCGCCGGAGAAGATGATCCGCGCCGGCTTCACCCGAGCGATCAACGCTGCAAACTCCGGCAACAATGCCTCGCCGCCCTTCTGCGCGAATCCGAAGAATCCAGAGAATCCCATCGCCGCAAAACCAGCCTCCGTCAGCGACATCGCCTTGAATTCACCCTCGACGCCCGCTACATCACCGCCGGCCGGCACCCTCTCCAGCCCCGGCGGCACATACGCATGTACTGTTGTGCCGAATGCCTGATGATACTTCTTCGATCCCTGCGGCTTGTCCAATCGCAGCCGGCCGTAAGGCTTGCCGCCATCCAGCACCGGTTCGCCTGTGACGGTGAGGTAAGGCAACCACAGCCCGCTTTGTTCCAAGCCGCAAAGCGCCAGCGCCTCCGCAGCGCTGACACGCCGCACCCCGGCCCGTGCCAGCATTGACAAGTAGATGTCACGCGCCTTGGCGGGCGGCCTGGTCCCGGTTCGCCGTCTTCAGGGGCCATCGATATTGGTTCCCGCCAAACCGAATTCGAACGTGGAACTCGTCGTTCGTCCGCTGGAAGACCTTTTCGCGCCAGTATCGGCTATCCGTCTTGGGATAGGCTTTCCCCTCACCTTTGCCATTAGTCCTCGGGTCAATCATGGACTCATTTTGGACTCGCCATGCTGGCCCGTCAGATCTTTACGTGTCCGAAACTGACAATGATTCTAACCAATGTTAACAGGGTCCGAATGCACATTTCGTCCGAAACCGACCGCACCTGTTCGCAAGTGCCAAGGCAAGACTGAAAATCGGCGGTTGAATTCCTCCCCCAGCCACCACTTCGACTTGGGGAACAGCCATCCGCAGACCTTGCCTCCAGATTCGCGTAGCTCCACCACCTGTAACCAGGCTTGACCTTTGATGGATTACGGGCAGAATATGCCCTCAGATTCCAAATCGGAGGTTGTGGTCGCAGCCCCTTTGATATTGGGCTGCTGCGTCGCGCTAGTTTTGGCATGCGACCCCGTTTGCCCGGTTTGGCGCAGATTTGATATGCAGCATATACGCAACATCGCCATTATTGCCCATGTTGATCATGGCAAGACCACGCTCGTGGACTGCCTGCTTAAACAGTCGGGCACCTTTCGCGCCAACCAGGCGATTGCCACCGAGGAGCGCATCATGGACTCGATGGACCTGGAACGCGAGAAGGGCATTACCATCAAGGCCAAGAACGCCGCTTTCAAGTACAAGGATTACCACATCAACATAGTGGACACGCCCGGCCACGCAGACTTCGGTGGCGAGGTCGAGCGCATTATGAACATGATTGACGGCGTGTTGCTGGTAGTGGACGCAGCCGACGGGCCACAGGCGCAGACGCGGTTCGTCTTGCGCAAAGCGCTCGAAGCGGGGGCCAAACCAATCGTCGTCATAAACAAGATTGACCGCGACAATGCCGACCCGCACAAGGTGCTCGATGAAGTGTGGGATCTGTTCATGTCGCTGCACGCGACTGACGAACAGATGGATTTCCCGGTCATCTACGCCAGCGCCCGGGACGGTTATGCCAAGACCGATATGAAGAACGCCAGCAGCACGATGAAGCCATTGTTCGATGCCATCATCAAGCATATTCCCCCGCCGCGCGCGCACGCCGGAGAGGGGTTTCGGCTGCTGGCTGCCAACCTGGATTATTCGGACTACCTGGGCCGCATCGCCTTTGGCAAGATCTACAGCGGCAAGGTCAGGGTGGGCGACTCCTGCGTTTGCATTCACGGCAACGGGGGCAAAAGCAAGGCCAAGATCACCGCCATCTTCCATTTCGAGGGCTTGAAGCGGATCGAGATCCCCGAAGCCCATGCGGGCGACGTCGTCGGGCTTACCGGATTTGAAGACGTTTTCATCGGTGAGACGATCACGGACAGCGAAGAACGGTCCCCGCTGCCTTTTGTGCCGATTGACCCACCAACAATTCAGATGCAGTTTGCCGTCAACGACGGGCCGCTGGCCGGCATTGACGGCCAGCTCGTCACCGCCCGCCACATCTGGGAGCGACTCGTCAAAGAAGTGCGCACCAACGTCGCCCTGCGCATCGAGCAGACCGACGCGCCGAATATCTTCAATGTCAGCGGCCGTGGCGAGATGCAGATTGCCATCCTGGTCGAGCAGATGCGCCGGGAAGGCTATGAGGTGCTGGTGTCCCGTCCTGAGGTGATCTACCGCAGCGACAAGCAGGGCCGGCGGCTGGAGCCTATCGAACGGTTGTTCCTGGAAATCCCCAAGGATGCCATGGGGGCAGTGCTCGAGAATCTGGCCGATCGCAAAGCCGAGATCACGCATATGGACCATCATGGCGATCAGGTAAGCATCGAGGCGCTGATTCCGATGCGCGGCTTGATTGGTTTTGAGACCGATCTGGTCAACCAGACCCGTGGCCTGGGCGTGATGAGCCACCTGTTCCAGGAATACGGGCCCGACCGGGGCGAGATTGTCGCGCGCAAGAACGGCTCGCTGGTTAGCATGGAGAACGGCGAAGCGATGGCTTATGCCCTGAATATGATCCAGGAACGGGGCCGACTGATGGTCGAGCCGGGCGACCGGATTTACGCCGGCATGATCGTGGGCGAAAATGCCCGCGACAATGATATCCCGGTCAATCCCTGCAAGGCAAAGAAGCTGACGAACATGCGTTCGCAGGGCGACGGCAAGGGCATCCAGCTTAATCCACCGCTCAAACTATCACTCGAACGCGCCCTCGAATACATCGGTTCGGATGAATACGTGGAAGCGACGCCCAAGAATCTGCGCCTGCGCAAGAAGATTCTCGACGCAGTGGTGCGCAAGCGGGCCGCGCAAGGCCGCGCGGCTAAAGCGTTGACAGAATAAACTCCTTAGCCTGCCACCGGGTTGGCGGCAGGTGGCCGAGCCGTCGGCACTTGATCAGCGGGTGGCGCCGGTGCCCTCGCAAGCAGGGCAGGAAGGCGCAGCGTGGCGAAGCAGATGGTAGATGTAGTCCTTCAGCTTGGCCCGGCGCATTTTGATCTCCTCGATTTCCTGGTCCGTGGCAAAGTCAATTTCCTCCTCGATACGGTATATCTCGTCATCCAGGCGGTGATACTCGTCGTAGATGTTCCGAAAGTGGTCATCGGAAGCCTTGAGTCGCCGGATGGTCTCGCGATGTTCCGGGAACTCGCGCAGGATGGGATGATGCAGGTCCATGGGAGTGATCTCCAGTTGTCAGCTTTTCAGCCTCATGTTTCGGATTGGACTGACCGCAGTGGCAAAGCCCAACGCCGCCAGCTTTGGTTTGAGCGAAGACGAACCAACCAGTGGAGCTGCGGCTTTGTCGTTGGCATCCGCTTGCGGGCAGCCGGTTGTGTCGAATCGCTCTAGTTCCATTCGCGGTCTCGTCGCATTTTGCAGCGTGCAGTCATTTTAGCCCAGTGGCGGCCGCAGTAAAGTGTTTGTTTGAGGACTATTCCGGCGGGGCCACGCCCGGGCACTCCATTCCTACCAGGCAAACGTCGTCGCCAAAGACCTGGCCGACCGCGAAGCGCCGAATGTCCGCCAGGAGTTCATCGAACAACTGCGAGGCCGGGAGTTGCGCCCGCCGTTGCACCCCGGCCACCAGCATCGCCTGGGAGTAGAGTTCGTTGTTGGGCGCCTGCACCTCGTACAGTCCGTCCGTGAACAGCATCACCATGTCGTTCGGCCTCAGCCGCACTTCGGAAGTCTGGTAGGTGGCGTCCTGAATCAGCCCGAGGACTGGCTGGCTGTGGCCTGTGGCATTGGCCAGCGGCCGGACTTCGCCCGCGCGCCGGCAGATGTGCAGCGGTTTGGGATGGCCGGCGTTGGCGTAGCGCAGGCGGCCGGTCCTCCAATCCGCTACCAGGTAGAAAGCGGTCGTGAGCATCGGCGTCCCGGTATGCTGAAGGATCGAGTGGAGGTCGGAGTTGAGCTTGCTTAGGAACTGTCCGGGATTGGTAGCAATGGGTTTAAGCTCCTCCGCCAGCGCCCGGACCATCGCCGTCACCAGGGCGGAGCGGACCCCATGCCCGGCGACATCACAGATGAACACGCCCGCCTCGTTCTCAGATAGGGCGGAGACGGTGAAGAAGTCGCCACCCACGCTGCCGGCGGGAAGATAGCGGTGCGTGAACTGAAGGGCGCTCGCGTCGGCCGGCGCTGCGGGCGGGAATGTCGGGTACTGCTGCGGCAGCATGGTCAGTTGAATTTCGCGCGCCATGGTTAGATCTTCCTCCATCTGAGCGTTCCTGGCTCGGAGCTCTTTGCGATGTTGCGCCAGCAGGACGTTGGCCCGGCGAATCTTCTCCTCCGCGAGCCGTTGCTGGGTGATGTCCCAGAAAATGCCTTGCAGTCCCATGATCGTTCCGTCGGTCCCGTACAGCGGTGTCTTGACCACCTGCACGTAGATCTTGTCCCGGCCCGGCGGCTGATGCTCTTCCACCGTGTCGTACGGTTTGCCAGTCTGCAGCACGCGCTGGTCGTCCCGCTGGTATTTCTCCGCCAGCTCCCGCGGAAAGAAATCTCCGTCCGTCTTCCCGACAATCTCCTCCGGGGATCGGCCCAGGTTCTTGCAGAATTGGTGGTTGGCAAAGGTGAAACGGCCCTGCGGGTCCTTGCGGAAGATGTACTGCGGGAGCGTCTCGACCAGCGAGTGGTAGAGCGCTTCGGAATTGCGCAGGCTCTCCTCCGTCTGCCGGCGCTGCGTGATGTCCTCGACGGTGCCTTCGTAGTAAAGCAGCCGGCCCCGCGCGTCGCGGATGGCCCTGCAGTTTTCCGAAATCCAGATCACTGAGCCGTCTTTGCGATAGACCTGGGATTCGAAGCCCGTGATGGTGTCCTGCTCCTGCATCAGCCGGATGAACTCCTCCCGACGACTGTTCTGGACGTACAGGCGCCGGCCAATGTCCGTGATCGTTTGGATCAGCTCCTCCGGGGAAGAATAGCCGTAAATCCGGGCCAGGGCGAGGTTGGCCATCAAGTAACGCCCGTTGGGGGTGGTTTGGAAGATGCCTTCCACGAGGTGGTCAAAGAGGCTGTGGTATCGTTCCTCGGCGTCGAACAGGGCCAGGTCCATCCAGTGGCGCTCGATCGCGTAGCGGACCGAGCGCTCGAGCCATGCCGGCGTGAGCTGGCCTTTGACCAGGTAATCCTGCGCCCCCGCGTGGACAGATTCCAGCGTGACAATATCGTCGTCGCTGTCTCCCACCGCGATGATGGGGATTTGTGGCGCCTGGGCTTTGACCAAAGGGATATTGGCCAACCCGGCGCCGTCCGGCACATAGATATTGAGCAGGATGGCATCGGGAGTGCGCGTTTGAAGCTCGGACAGACCGGCGGCTAGATCATTCGCCAGCCAAATCTCGGCGGCCAAATCCCTTGCCTGGCCGAGCATCTCAGTCACATAGCGGGCGAAGCCCGGATCGTGCTCGATCAACAGAATTTTCAACAACTCCTGGGGCATAATTACGGCTGATGGGGCGGGCACTCTCTGCACGCCGTGGCCCGCAGCGGGCTGCGAGCCTTACCGAAGCGAAAGCCGCCTACGGCAATTACCGTAAATTCGCAGGGTTACTCGTTTCTCGCAAGCGGTTTGAACCAGGGAAGCCCGGCCTACTTCCTCTGCTCAGCGCCGGCCTCGAGGTCCGCCAGGCCCTTTCGCGCCTCGGGGTAGTCGGGGTGCAGCCTTAACGCCTCCGCGAAATGCGCTTTGGCCTCAGCCCGCCGGCCCAACCGCGAAAGGGACACTCCCAAATTGAAATGGGTTTGGAAGTCCCTGGGGTCGGCCTCCAGAGCCTTTTGATAATGGGGAATGGCCTCCTCAAGTTTGTTCTGCGCCCCCAGCGCGTTGCCCAGGTTGCTTTGCGCTCCGGCATGGCTCGGGTTGAGCCGCACTGCCTCCCGGAACTGTCGTTCCGCCTCAGCGTAATCTTCCCGCATGGCATAGCAGATTCCCAGCCCGTTGTAGTTTTCCGCGCGATTGGGGGCGAGTCGCGCTGCGGCCTGGTAGCGCGCGATCGCCTCGTCCAGCTTGCCCGCGTCCGCCAGGCGATTGGCCAGGTTGTGTTCGGCGCTTTCATAGTCCGGCTGCAACCGCAGCGCGGCACGAAACTCAGCCATCGCCGCCTCGGCCTGTCCCTGCTCCTGAAGCGCCAGGCCCAGGTTATGGTGGGCCTGACTGGAGTTTGGGTTCAGCCGGAGGGCCTGCTGATAATTGCCGACCGCCTCAGCCGGTTTCCCTGCATCCATCTGCGCATTGGCCAGGTTGAAGTAATACAAATGCTCGGGCCTCAGCCGGGCTGCGGCGGAGTAATGCGCCAGCGCCTCATCGAAGCGTCTCTGCTTCAGGAGAACCGCGCCGAGGTTATTGTGCGCCTCGGCGTAATTCGGCTCGGCCTTCAGCGCGGCTTCATAATGGCTCGCCGCCTCCGCCAGTTTGTCTTGCCGGCTCAGGAGATTGCCCAGGTTGTAGTGCGCCATGTAGTTGTCCTCATTCACCGCGATCATCCGCTGGAAGAGGGTCTCGCTGCTGGCCCACCACACAAGCTGCTGCCGTGTCAACACCACGCAAGCTACCAGCACCGTGGCGGCCGCGATTGCCAGTCCGGTTGTGGGCGCCCGCCATTGGCGGGCCAAGTCCCAGCCTCCCCACGCCAGCACGATGAAGACGCCGATCAGCGGGATGTAGGTATAGCGGTCAGCCATCGTCTGCATGCCCACCTGCACCAAGCCAATGACTGGCACCAGCATGCCCAAGTACCAAAACCAGCCCACGGCAAAGTAGGGACGCCGTCGAGCCAGCCGAACCACCGCTACCGTTGCCACCACGAGAGCCAGTGCCGCCAGGCCCACCTGCCACGATGGCCAGGGGGCTTTCCGCAGGTAAAGCGCTGCCAGGTTGTCCGGCCAGACCATCTTGCCCAGGTAACGCACATACGACATCAAGGAGTTGGCAACGCGCGCGCCGACAGGGAAGTTGCCCACGTCCAGCACCGCCCCGCCACCGTGTTGCACTCGAAAGGTGATCACACATGACACCGCGCTCAGCAGCAGGAACGGCACCTTCTCCAGCAGCAGCCTGGTCAGAGGTTCGGATTGCCCGCAGGCCGGGCGGGGGGCGCTCATGCCAGGTGCGGAAACCCTGGGCTTTGAACTTCGATGCCTGGATGTCGAATATTGAAGCGCAGGGAGCTGCAGCCGCCGGAGCGGCCAGAAGTCAAGCAGCAGCAACACAAAGGGTAGCGTCACCAGCATCGGCTTGCTCATCAGGCCCAGCGCGAACAAGACCAGCGCCAGCCAATAATAACGGCATTGGCGGCTCGCGACGGGCGATCGGCGATTCGGATTTGGGGCTTCGGACTTCCTCGCGTATGACGCATAGGCCCACAGGGTCAGCAGGAACATGAGCGTGCTTAGCACATCCTTGCGCTCCGCAATCCAGGCCACCGATTCGACATGCAGCGGGTGCAGCGCGAACAGCGCCGCCACGAATCCACTGCGCCAGACCGCCCCGGTCAGCTTCCGCAGCAGGAGAAACAACAGAACGGTGTTGGCGATGTGAAACAGCAGGCTCGTCAGGTGATGCCCCCAGGGCCGCAGGCCGTGAAGTTGGCAATCGAGCATGTGCGACAGCATCGTCAGCGGATGCCAGTTCCGCGCCACTTCGCTCCGCCACACCCACGCCAGTCCCTCTGCGCTCAGCCCCGCCTGCACGTACGGATTGGCCGTGACGTAGTCCGTGTCGTCGTAGTTAACGAACCCATGGCCGGTCACCGGCCAATAGACAGCCAGGGTGCTCAGCGCCAGAAACAGGCAGATCAGCAGCACCCCCTTCCAACCCGCTGTCTCCCGGGGTGTTTGCTCTGCGGCTCTCACGGGCCGCAATCTAGCCAGCCGTGCTGCACCCCCTCAAGCCGTATTACTACTCCACAGCACAGCCCGGTTTCTGGATGCCGCATTTCCAGGGCGCCACCTGAACTGGCTATCGCTCGGGCGGAGAGGTTCGGGCCAGGGTTGGACGCAGGTCGCGCTGGATGTAGTCGGGCCACAGCGGGCAGTTCAGATCCGTCCAGCACTTCACCCGGTGCATCTCGTCGCGCGTCAGTTTGACGTCGTGGTGACCGGGCTGCAGCACTTGCCAGAGTTTGCTCTGAGTCGTGCCGAATGTCAGCGGCTCGGCCCGGTTGTGCTCGCGGCCCCAGGTGTAGTCGAAGTAGTGCACCAAGCCCTGGGTAATGAGCGTCCGGTAGGAGGCCGGAACACGGTCGGGACCGAGCGTGCCCGTCAGGTCCAGCTTGCGCTCGTGGCTGGCGTCGTGGCAGCGCACACAGTGGGTGTCCCACACCGGCTGGACGACTTTCTCGTAGGCAAAGGGAACCGCGCCCCAGGGCGGTGGCTCGATCCGCCGCGGTTCGTGCTGCAACGCGGCTGTCGCGCGCGCGCCGCCGGTCATGGCCCGATCTTCGTGGCAGCCGAGGCAGCTTCGACGCTCGCCGGGCTGGAGTTGGACCACGCTGCGCATCCGCTGCACCTCATTCAATTGCTCGTCCAGGGCCTGGAAGTACAGCACTTTGCCCGCAGGAGCATAGAACGATGCCGAGCCATCCTGCTCCACCGGAACGAGGCCCAGGGAGGCTTTGGCCACGTAACTGGGCCAGCCGTGCGGCCCGCAGACCAGGTGTGTCGGCGAGGCGTAGAAATCCTCGAATGGCGGATGGTCCTGGCGGTACTCACCGTTGGGCAAACGCTGCAGGTCCGCCCGGACCTCCTCACAAACGCGCAGGTACTTGATCCTGCCGCGCGGCACCGCGGGCTCCAGCCCTTGATGAACATCCGCCACAAAGAACTGGCCCGCGCTGTCACTTCCGCCGGTGTTCGGGTTGGTGGCCAGGAGGGGCGGCATCGGCCTGGGCCTCAGGGGCGTGGGGCACATGCTGCTGATTCCGGGATCCAGGTAAAGCAATTCGCGGTTCCCGAAGCGGTCTATGGCATAAAGAGCGAAGTGTTCTTGGGGCGCGTGACTCACCAAAAAGTAATCGCGGGCGATGGGCACCGGGTCGCGGAAGCATTCACGCTTCGCCCAGTCCATGTGGTAATACGGCTTGGCATCGGGCGTGATGTTCGTAATGGCCGCCGGGTTGTAACGGCCCTTGCCAGGGTCAATCAGGGCAATCGGGCCGTTGAGATCACCCCCGTGCGAGATGAGGGTGCAGCACAATTCGCCGGTGCCCGGCACTTCCTGGGCATTCACGTAGCAGTTAAGCGTGTTGTTGCCGAAAACCAGTTCGGGATGCGAGCCGTCCGGCCGGATGGCCCACAGCGTATGCCCAAAATCCGCGCCCTTATCCAGGTACTCCGAGCGGGTCCACAGGATCCGCCCGTCTCTCATCACCGAGGGCGCCCACTCGCTCAGGTTCGCGAAGGACAACGGCTTGATGCCGGTGCCGTCGGCTTCCATGCGGAACAGGACGAAGGCCTGGGGCCGCCAGCAAAGGAACCGGGCCTTGCATCTCGTGGAAATGCACGCGATGCCCCCGTCGGGCAGCGGGCACGGGTAGTAATCATGGAAGGGGCCGTCCGTAAGCTGTTGCGACCCGCTTCCGTCCGCGTTGACTGCGCGGATGTGATAGTATCCGTCCGGCGCGGCACGGTAGCCGAAGTAGATCCGTTTGCCGTCGATACTCGCCGCCGCGTCGCGCGCCACACCGTCGCCGGCCTCGAACAACTTCCGCACCTTGCCGGCGGCGGGATCGAATCTGCCCTCGTGGCGCGGAATCTCCAGCACGCAAACCCCGCCGCCCGGCCGCCATTGCGCGTCCAGAATGTCGCTGTAGTTATGCGACGGCTCATAGGGATGCCGCGCAACGAACAGGATTCGCTGAACCGCCAGCAAGTCGGGATCACGCAGGAAGAGCCTCCTCTTGGCCATGCGGGCCTCCAGGTATTCCGCGTCGCCTGCTTCGGTGCTGCCAGCAGGTGGTCGAGCCGTCTGGGCTATGCGACGCTGCAGGTTCGTCCACGCCCGCCGTTCCGCGGTGACGTCAACCCCTTTGGCGGCGATGCGCTCGAGCAGCGCCTCCATTTGCTTGAGCACACGGTCCACCGGGGCATTCGTGTCCACCCGTGACCAGGTTTCCTGCTCGCAGAGGAAGGCATAGTGGAGCAGGGCACCCCAATCGGCGGTATTGGGCAGTGGAATGCCCGCGCCGGCCACGCACACCGTTTTCCACTGGTGACCGTCCAGGGAAAGCTGGATTTCGAACTGGCTGGGCAGGCGGTCGCGGTAGGTTCCTTCCCGGTCGCGCGAGAACACCACCTGCTTCACCAATGCCGGGGCAGGCAGTTCGATCTGCGCCCATTCGCCACTCGTGCCGGCAGCGATCCAGCTATGGCTGTTACCATACCGCCCGTCGTTGAGATGCGGGACCTGGTGGATGGCATGCCCTGGCAGGCACGAGGATGCGCTGGCCCTGGCTCCCCGGCTGGCGAGCGCCAGGTTCGAGCCCTCGGCTCCGTAGATCTCCAATTCGTCAATGCAGGGCTGGCCAGCTTCGGCCTCGTGGATAAAGAGCCTGATGAATCGCGCCGAAGCGGGTGCGAAGGTCAGAATGTTCGGCTGGTCTGGCTGGGTTCGAAACGACGGCAGCGCCTTGGCGCGCGCGATCGCGGCTGCCTGGGTGAGGTCCGAACCGGCCAAAACGACCAAGGCGATCAACGAGGCAGCTCCTGCGATGAGCCGCCTCCCGCAGAATGACAGCCGCCGGTTTATCTTGGTGTTGCCGAGACGAATCAGGTCAGCTTAACCAGCACTGCCGCCAACTCAAGCGGGAAGATGAGCTCTGCTGCGGCATCAGGGATATTCCTGAATCCTTAGCGAAGCCGGAGCGGGCAGAGGATTGCCGGCCTCGCCACTTTCATCGCCGGGTGAGTTGGTTCCGCAACTCGCGCAGGTCTGAGGGGGTGCGTGGCCAAACGGCAATTGCTTTTCACCAGCGTTCCTGACAGCATGAAGGCCAGCGGACAGGAGCCCTTATGACAACAGACATGAACGAAACGATCTGGGCCTTTGACCTCGGCAAAGGCTCCCTTGGCGAAGCAGTGCGGCGCGGCACGGAGTTCCTGCACAAAGCGTCGCTGCTGCTGCCGGCGGAATTTGCAGAAACCCGAACCGCTGCTTCCCGCCGGCGAATGTGGCGCACGCGGCTGGCGCACCGGGCACGGGAAGGCTGGTTGGATGCCGTTTGGACCCGTGCGGGGCTGCAGCCGCTGCAGAAGCGGACAAGCTGGCTTAACCCCGACACGCAGAAATGGGAACTTAAACTCCCTGCCGACTACCGCCTGGAGCGAGAGTTTGCGCCCCGGCTCGGCGAACCGACCAATGACGGGGCCCCCTGCGATGAGGCCGGAGCCAGGCTCTGCTACACCTCGTGCTTGCTGCGGATCAAGTTGCTGCGGGGTGAGAAGCTCGAGCCGTGGCAAATCTACAAGGCGCTGTGGTCGGCCATCCAACGGCGCGGCTACGATCCCGACATCCCGTGGAAGACCCGCGAGGAACGCCGGAGCCGCCAGCCGGAGGATGACGAAGCAGGCACCCTCAGCCGCATGCAGGAGTTTGAGCGGCACCTGGCCGAGATGGCGCCGGACCAGCCCCAGTACCGCCGGCGCTGCTACTTCGATGCCTGGAAAATGGGGCTGTGGGATCCGGCGCGGCCCGAGGAGTTGAAGCCGCGGCAGGACTGTCAGGCACAGAGCACCCGCAAGCAGATCATGCCCCGCAGGCTTGTCGAAGCGGAAGTGCGCGAGCTGGTCGAGGCCGCCGGCAGGCAGATTCCCGCCCTCGCCGGCAAAGCCGACTACCTCCTGTTCGGCCCGTCCGGCCAGCGCTACGCCTCTTTCTACCCTGCCGAGCGCAAGCGGCACGGCCTGCGCGAGGGCGGCGTGAATGATTGGCAAGGCGTGGTCGGGCAGAAGATTCCGCGCTTCGACAACCGTATTATCGGGAAGTGTGTGCTCATCCCACGCCTCAATGTGTGCAAGGTTCGCAAGGGCGCCGATGGGAAACTCCATCCACAATCACGCCTGGCCGCGGAGGTCGTGTTCCTGATGAAACTCAAGAACATGCGTTTCCAGCAGGGCAGCGGCGTGCGTGGGCTCGCCGCCAGCGAGATAGGCCAAATTTATGGTGACCCCAAGCGCACCAGGCTGGGGCTCACACCGGCCCAGTGGAAGAAATGGTGCCTGCGCTTTGGCGGCCAGTCTCTGCCCGTCCAGGACGAGGCAGTGGCCGAACCGCGCTTCTCCGGGCGCAGCCGTTTCTGCCGGCCGGCTCTGGAGATTCTCAAGCGTCTGATCCTGTCAGGAGATGCCCCGCCGCAGGCGCACGCGAAGGAACTGGCGCGCCTGAATGGGAATACGAACCCCCTCCGGGGCCTGGTTCCCGAGGACCTGAATTTCCTCCTGCAAATGGGCGCAACCTGGGAAGGGCTCTACATCCCGAACCAGAAGCTCGAAGCGTTGGCCCGCGAGACGGGCGACGCGCACGATGCCATCCGCCGCCTCATCGGCTCGCAGAATGATCCTGTGGTCCGGCATCGGCTGACGCTCTTTGCCCAGCGGCTCGACGCTCTCGCCGCGGAATTCGGCGACCCGGACCGCGTGGTGCTCGAATTCGTCCGCGAGGACTTCATGGGCAAGCGGGCCAAGCTGGAGTACCTGAAGTTTCAGCGCGAACGGGCGCGCGAGCGCGCCACGGCTCGCGAAGAGGCGGCCCAGGCCGGCGCCACTGCCAAGGAAGCGGGCCTGAAGATGGAGCTCCACAAGGCCCAGGGCGGCATCTGCCTTTACACCGGCGAGGGGCTGGCCGTCACCTCGCTCGATGATTACGAAATTGATCACATTGTCCCGCGCGCCAGGGGCGGCCCGGATGCGATACTGAACAAGGTGCTGACCACGCGCCAGGCGAACCGTGACAAGGCCGACCACACGCCCCACGAATGGCTGGCCGCCAAACCGGGTTGGGACGCCTACGTCGAGCGCGTGGGCAAGCACCGCGGCACGCTGCGGAACAAGAAGGTCCAATTGCTGACCTCGCCCGACGCTCCGGCCCTGGTGGACAAATACACCGCGCTGGCCGAGACAGCCTGGATTTCCAAGCTGGCCCAAACCATCGTCGCTCTCCGCTTCAACTGGCCCGGCGGCATCAGCGGCGGCGAGCGCAAGGTGACTGTGGTCTCCGGCGGGCTGACCGGCCGGATCCGGCGCCAATACAAACTCAACCGCTTGCTCAATCCGGAAGCCGAGTCAGAGGCGGAGGCAGAAAAGAAGAACCGGGACGACGCCCGGCACCACGCGCTGGATGCGATGGTGATCAGCTTTATCCCGAATTGGGCGCGCAATGCCAGGCTAACCGGCTCCTTCCGCTTCCCGGACGGAGCGCACCAGGAACTGTTTGCCAGGGAGATTGCCGAAGTGGTTCCCAGGAACGTCGCGGTGGAGAAGCCGGCCCTCGAGGAGACATTTTACGGGCGCCGAACCATCCAGGGCCGCGAGTTTGCGGTGGGGCGCGAGGAACTCGCGGGGCTGGCGGTCAGGCTGGTAGCCGGCAAGCGCGTCCTGAAGCCGCGGGCGGCTATTGACACCCACTGCATCGTGGACGCCCGGCTCCGCGCCGATGTGGAAGCGTTCCTGGAGGCGAATCCGGGCCTGATACGGTTTCCATAGTTGTTCACAACGACGCGGGGTGCGGCTCTCGGAAAGCCGCGCAGCGTGGCGTTGTGAACAACTTGGCCGCGCGCCATATTGGCGGCGGCGTTCGCTTTGCCCCGGCGGG
>Ga0209507_1000362_pt1 | contig 53735 bp, 49 predicted proteins | sample AD_UKC028_MetaG_FD_184414 | JGI IMG/M metagenome (GOLD analysis project Ga0209507, IMG submission 184414) | Active sludge microbial communities of municipal wastewater-treating anaerobic digesters from USA - AD_UKC028_MetaG (SPAdes) (version 2) | ecosystem: Engineered > Bioreactor > Anaerobic >...
TCCATGTCGTCGGGCAGCGCGTCCTCGGCCATCGCGAGCAGGAGGTTCTTCATCGTGCGCACGTGACGGCCGCTGCGCTCGATGCGTGCGGGTCCGGTCACGGCGTCGCGGCCCTCGCGGATGACGATGGCGTCGCTCGGGGTGTCCACCGGCTGCAGCAGCAGCCCGATCGTCGAGCGCTCCGTGCTGACGAACAGATTGATGGGCTTGCTGCTGTCCGGGGAGATCGGCCGAATGAAGACCTGGCCCTTCTCGTCGTCCTTCTCCAGCACGAATTCGCCGGCGTTGCCCGTCACCTTGCGGATGCGGCCCCGCTCAATGGAGATGCGCGTCACCTCCTTGCGCGAGACCTTGGCGAGCACGGTCTCGCCGTCGCGCGCATCGACGACCTGCAGCGCCAGCGCGGGCTGGCTAGCGGCCAGTGCCAGCAGCAGGAGCCAGGCGAAGCTGGGACTGAGCTTGGATTTCGAGCGGGTCATTGGGACTGGTCTCCCGGAACGCCTTCAGAAAGATCCGGCCGCCGGCGTACTGCAGCTCGATGGCGTAGCCCTTCGAGACTTCGGACACGCGGCGGTCGCTGATGAATGTGGTGAGCAGGCCGCGCACGCCCACACGCTGCGTGCGCTCGTCGACGGCGAGGTCCTGCGCGCTGAACACGGTGGAGGCGCCGTCGCGCTTGACGCGCTCGGCGGCGGTGGCCAGCACGCTGCGCAGCTCCCCGTAGGAAGCCGGCGCGGCGTACTGGAGCAGCACCCGGGACTGGTGGTCGATGCTCTGCGGCGTGACGTTGAGCGTGAGCTGCAGGAGGAAATAGGCCATCTGTTCGAGGTACTCGGCGCTCACGCGCTCGGACTCGACCCAGAAGGTCTTGTTGATGCTGGGCGGCACCACCACCACGCGCTCGCGGCCGGCCATGTGCATCGCGAAGGCGGCCAGCGTCACGTTGGCGAGCATCGAGCACGCGAGCAGCAGCACGAGCAGGGCGCTCGCGCGACGCGCGCTGGCGATGTCAGCGCGCAGCCAGTCGAGCTTCATCCGGCCAGCTCGCGCAGGTAGGAAGGCGGGGTGCGCTTCAGGCCCGTCATGAAGGCTGGCAGGTGCCAGTACAGTAGGTGCAGCGCGAAGGCGGGGTGCTTGCCCGCCTTCGCGCGACCGTAGGCCGAGGCGAGCAGCAGGCCGACGGCGCAGCCGCTCACGAAGAAGCCCGCGACCATGCCCGCCAGCGCGGCCCCCAACACCAGCAGGGCAACGTCGATGTCCCACCAGAACATGCGCGGCGGGTCATTGAGACGGCGGGGGATGTCGAGGGACGCGTCGATCACGGCAGCGGCCCGTCAGATCACGGCGGTCATGATCGAGTCGATGATGGTCGGCACGTAGACCATGAAGAGCGCGAAGACGACGCCGGCGAGCGCCGGGATCGGCGAGGAGCGCGCGATGCCGATGCCCGCGCCGAGGATGAAGGCGGCAATCGCAATCGACTTGCCGAGGAAGCCGGTCGCCCAGTTGAGCAGGGTCGTGTACATCGTCTGGAACTCGGTCCCGGTGGTGCCGGCCAGGGCCGAGCCGGCGGCGAGCGTCAGGACGAGGGCGAGGGGAACGGCAGTGCTGCTGCGGCGAATCAGAGTCATGGCGTGGTGTCTCGAGGTTGGGTGGAGAGGAAGTGCTCGGGCGAGCGGTCAGGGCAGGGTTGCGACCACCGGTGCTCGGTGGTCGCCGCGTGTGATTGATGTGCGGGTGACGCCGTGGCGAGCGCGGTGTGCGCCGTCGTCGGCGCCGCGCAGGTGGCGGCGGACCTTGTCGACGTAGGCGCGGCGCAAGGCGGGATTGGCGGCGTTGTAGGCACCGACCGCATCCCACGTGTAGCCCAGGCGCTGGACGTTGCCGGCGAGGATCCAGGCGCCGACGTGGATGCTGGTGCAGGGGTCGAAGAGATCGCGCTCGCCGATGCCGTGGGCGGCCAGCGTGGGCAGCCACGCCGAGTTGATCTGCATGAGTCCGATGTCGCGCGTGCCGTTGCGGTTGTGTCCAACGGCCTGCGGGTCGAGTGCCGATTCGGTGCGCGCGATCGCGTAGAGCAACTTGCTGCTGACGCGGTAGCGCGCGGCCGCCTCGTCCCAGCAAGCGTGGGCGGGCAGGGCCGCGAGCGTGACGATCGCGGTGATGAGTCCTGCTGTCGGCGCCCAGCTCGCTGTCTTGCGCAATCGGAACCCCCTTCACGTTGGCGCGGATGTGCGGCGCATTGAGCGAGCCGCATTGCGTTGCCATCCTAGGGAGCGAGCACGTGTGAATCAGGCTCAATCGGGGCTTCGATGAAGCCCCGAATCCGGCTTGCATCGGCGCGGAATCTCTGCCGCCGATGTGCCACGAGCGGCTGATGCGAGGAGCCGACTCTGCGGCGTGGCTCACGACGAAGTTCTGTTGAACTCGTCAACAGGCCATTGGGACTTCGTCGAGGCTTCGATCGAAGCTGATGGTCGTCAAGGCGCCCGGAATACTGGTCGAATGACCTTCAACGACACGCCCTCCGGGTTTGCGTCGGCGCGAGCGATCGGGTCGCCATGCGTATCAGAGCGGCCGGCGCTGTCCGCGCAGGCGATCATCGATCGCAGCGGGGCGGCGAACCTGATCGTCCTGCTTCGCGTCAGGATGGGGTTTCCGGCGGAGAGCTTCGCGCTGGCGGCGCGGCCACTGATCGACGGCTATGCGGAGTTCTTGCAGCTGCGGCCGATGCCTGGCTCCAGTCGATATGGCGGTCCGGGCGGACAACTGCAGCGCGGGCTCGTGACCGCTCTGCGCGCGCTCGATCACCGGCGCGGCCAGATCCTGCCGCGCAATGCGCCGCCCGAGATCCTGGGCGCGCTCGCGCATCGATGGACGTATGCGGTGTTCGCGGCAGCGCTGCTGCGCGATGTTGGTGGAGGTCCGTCGGACGACTCGGTGCGAATGTTCGAGCGGTGGGTTACGCCGATCGTCCAGGCATGGTTGGCCGAACATCCTCCGCTGATGGCGGAACTGCGCGCCGTGCTGGTGGGCCGCGCGGATGCATCCAGCGCGCTTGCCGAGCTGGTCGAGCGCGCCGCGACAGGCGCGCGCCCGGGCGTCGAGGCGACCCTGCCTCCTGCACAGACGGCGTCGATCGCCGGCGCGGTGGAGGCGAGCGTTGAGACGGCGCCAATCGCGCCCGAGGCCGACGGACCCGAATTCCTCGACGGTGTCGACGCGGCGGGCGCCGAGCGACCCCGGCGTTTCATGGAGTGGGTGCGGCAGGGGATCGCCGACGGAACCTTGCCGGTCAACGTGCGCGGCGCGCTCGTGCACGGGGTCGAGGACGGTCTATTGCTCGCCTCGCCGGGCATCTTCCGGGCGTTCATCCAGCGCGATGGCGTCGGCCAGGCTGAGCCCGCCGACGCCGCCAAGCGGCTGCAGCGCGAGGTCTTGCGGGCCGGGTGGCATCTGAGAACCGATTGCGGGGTGAACCTGCACGGCTATGCGTGGAAGCGGGACGGACGCGCGGCCGCTCGCATCCATGGCATCGTGATCCTCTCGCCGAGCCGATTCTTCGATCCGGTGCCGGGGATCAACCCGGCGCTCGTACGCTTGGGTGACTTCGCGCCGGCCGCGGAGTGATGGCCTATCCGCTCGAAGCCCGGCTGCGGCCGGCGCATGAATTCGGCGCAGCCTCGGTGGCTGCACTGGGCGCTGCCCTGGTACTGAGCAGCCCGGGGCTCTTCCTGCTCTCTTCTCCTTGGCACCTGGCGCTTGCCGGCCTGCTGCTGGGTCACGCGGCGTGGCGCGGCGCGGCCGGACTGAGCACGCTGCGCTATCGCGCCAACCTGCGCCGCCGACGGCGCTATGAATTGGCCTCCGCCGACATTCCCTGGTCGGGGGATCGGCTCTTTCTGGGGCGCGGGTTTCGGTGGGACCAGCGTCACACCCAACGCTTGTTCGAGGCGCGGCTTCCACTGAACAGGCCGCTGCTTCAGGGCGGAGGTTTCGCAGGTGCGTTGGCGGCCTTCGTACCCGCAACGGAAGACACCGGTGGCGTCGGCGGGGATCCCGCCATCCACGGCGTCGAGCCCGACGAGAGCGAGATCTGGATGGAGCTGGAGGATCGAGTCGGGCACACGCTGGTGCTGGGCACCACGCGCGTCGGCAAGACGCGCCTGGCCGAGCTGCTGATCGCCCAGGACATCCGTCGCGGCGAGGTGGTGATCGTGTTCGACCCGAAGGGCGACGTCGATCTGCTGCGCCGCGTGTTTGCGGAAGCCGAAAGGTCGGGGCGCGGAGGCGAGTTCTTCATGTTCCACCTCGGGCATCCGGACATCTCGGCGCGCTACAACCCGGTGGGCAGCTTCTCGCGCATCACCGAGGTCGCCACCCGCATTGCGGGCCAGTTGCCGTCGGAAGGCCAGTCCGCTGCCTTCAAGGAGTTCGTCTGGCGCTTCGTGAACGTGATGGCCCGCGCGCTCGTGGCGCTTGGCCGCAGGCCCGACTACCAGGAGATCAATCGCTATGCATCCGATGTCGAGCCGCTGCTGATCGACTACTTCGAGTACTGGCTCGACCGGGAGCCCGCCGCCGCAGGCTGGCGCGAGGAGCTGCGATCGCTGGCCATCGACAAGAAGAATCTCGACAAGGGTCTGCAGTCGCGCGGCACGCGTGCGGTCAGCCTCGTGGAATACGCGCGGCGCAAGAAGCTCTACGACCCGATCGCCCACGCGCTCGCATCGACGCTCAACTACGAGAAGAGCCACTTCGACAAGCTGGTGGCCTCACTCCTGCCCCTGATGGAGAAGCTCACCACCGGGCGCACCGCGTCGCTGCTGTCGCCGGAGCTCGACGATCCGACCGACTGGCGCCCGGTCTTCGACTGGACCTCGGTGATCAACCTGGGCGGCATCGTCTACGTCGGGCTGGATGCGCTGTCCGACTACGAGGTGGCTGCAGCGGTGGGCAATTCGATGTTCGCTGACCTCACCAGCGTGGCCGGCAGCCTCTACAAGTTCGGCCCCGCTCGCGGTCTACCGGGCGAGGTGACGCCCCGGCGGATCGCGATCCACGCCGACGAGTTCAACGAGCTGATCGGCGACGAGTTCATCCCGCTGCTCAACAAGGCGGGCGGGGCGGGGTTTCAGGTGACGGCGTACACGCAGACCTGGTCTGACGTCGAAGCGCGCATCGGCTCGCCGGCCAAGGCCGGACAGATCGCCGGCAACTTCAACACCCTGATCATGCTGCGGGTGAAGGAGGTGGCCACCGCCGAGCTGCTGACGAGCCAGCTGCCCGAAGTGCACGTCGTCTCGACCGTCGTGTCGTCGTCGGTCTCCGACACCAACGACCCGGTCGACTTCGCGGACTTCGCCAGCCGCAACGAGGACCGCATCGCCCCGGAAACCGTCCGCATGCTCGAGCCGACCGATCTGGTGCAACTGCCCAAGGGCGAGGCCTTTGCGCTCATTCATGGCGGCCAGCTGCACAAGATGCGCATGCCGCTGCCTTCGGCGTCGAGCGATCCGCTGATGCCGACGAGCCTCGCGGCGATCGGCGAGACACTGCGTGCCCGCCTCGACGGGCCCTGGAATCAGCCGGAGAACGATTCCGAACCGGAGGATCGGCGTGACGTCTAGGAATGCGGCCTTTCACGACGGAGCGCTGGCGGGCGTGCTGCTCGGCCCGCTGAAGCTGGCCTTCTCGCTGGCCCTGGGTCTAGTCGCGCTCCTGATGTGCGTCTGGATCGTCGACTGGGTGTTCGTGTTCAAGGTCTGGCCGCAGGGGATCGAGCGACTTCGGGATCTCCTGGCTCACGATCTTGCCGGCGGTATTGCGCTTGCCGCTCGACAAGGCGCCGGCGCCGGCGTCATCACCGCGCCTGCGAATGCCCTCTACTCGATCGTGTTCGAGGCCACCGGCATCCACCACATGGGCACGCAGTTCGCCAACGGGTCAGCCCTGTCGATCCCGGACACGATCATGCGGCGCAGCTATGTCTCGCACAGGGAGGGCATCGAGGCAGCGATGGTCGGCACCCAGTTGCTCGGCGTGCGCGCGGCGATCCTGGCGCGCTTCGCGCCGCTGCTCCTGCTTCTGTATGCGGTCGGCGCCGCCGATGGGTTCACCCAGCGTGCGATCCGTCGGGCTTGCGGGGGGCGCGAGTCGGCCAGCCTGTACCACCGGGCGAAGTACCTGCAGTTGGCGGTGCTGGGGCTGGGCGGTGTCGCCCTGTTGATGTGGCCAGGGCCAGTGCTTTGGGAACTGTGCGTGACTCTGGGCGCGCTGCTGACCGGCGGCCTGGCGATTGTGCAGTGGGCGTACTACAAGAAGCACATGTAGTGTGGCTGGGCTCCCCGCGCCTTCGTCGACGGCGCCTCTCGGCAAACAGAGCTTCCTCGGCGATTTCACTGCTGGTAAAATTCCGGGAGGCTAGGGCGGGCTATTGGAGCACCGTTTCCTGGGCGATTCAGCGGGGGGTAGTGCGCGATGGACGTGGGAAATGCTATTCGCCTGTGTCGGAAGCGGCGCGGCGTGTCTCAGACCGACGTAGCGGTTCGCGCCGATTGCTCGGTGTCGTACCTGTCGATGCTGGAGAACAACAAGCGCGACCCGACGTTGTCGATGATCACGAAGATCGCCGAGGCGCTTCATGTGCCTGTTGGAGCGCTCTTCGTGATGGCATCTGAAGAGAAAGAGTTGGGGAACATCGATAGTCGGCTGGCCGGGAGACTGCAGCGCGCGGCCATGTCATCGATTCTCTCGGCGAACGAAGCGGGGGCGGTCCGTGGCTGAGGGGTCTTTCGGCCATCGGTATCGCGGGAGCGGAGGGTAGAGATGGCTAGCGCGGATCAACTGAAGGCACTGGTCAAGTCCCATATCAGTCGGGACGACAACCAGTTTTATTCCGTCGCCATGCAGGTCGCTGCGCATGAAGCGAAGGCTGGCCACGGCAAGCTCGCCGAAGAGCTGCGCGACATGATCGATGCCGCCAAGACGCGCAGCATCTCAAGCGAGCCTGGAAAGCTCGTCCCGTTGGCACGGCCGCGTGGCGAACTGGCCAACTTGCTGGACGTCAGCTATCCCAAGAATCGCCTGGCCGACATGGTGCTCGATCCGACGGTCTTCGAGCAGTTGCAGCGAATCATGAAGGAGCAGCGACTGCATGCGCGTATTCGCGAGCACGGACTTTCTCCGCGACGGAAGATTCTGCTCGTGGGTCCGCCGGGAACCGGCAAGACGATGACAGCCGCCGTATTGGCTGGTGAGCTCGGGGTTCCGCTGTTCCTGGTGCGTTTGGATTCATTGATCACCAAGTTCATGGGCGAGACTGCAGCGAAGCTGCGACAGGTCTTCGATGCCGTCTCGGATGTGCGCGGGGTCTATTTCTTCGACGAGTTCGACGCCATCGGATCACAGCGTGGATTGGCCAACGACGTCGGCGAGATTCGACGCGTGCTCAATAGCTTCCTGCAGATGATCGAGCGCGACCAGTCGACGAGCCTGATCCTGGCGGCCACGAATCACCCGGAGATCCTGGACTACGCGTTGTTCCGTCGTTTCGACGATGTCATCGAGTACCACCTGCCGACGCCAGAGCAGGCCATGGCTCTCATCCGGTCTCGTCTCGGCACCTACGCGCCAAAGCCATTGCCGGCCAAGGCGTTGGCGGCGAAGACTGTCGGTCTGAGCTTCGCGGAGATTCGCCGTGCCGTCGACGAGTCCATCAAGGAGGTCGTCATGCATGAAGGAGGGAGAGTGGATGCGGATGCTCTCGGCCGGGCGCTCCTGGAGCGTCGCAGGTTGAGTGAGAAGCTGGAAAAGAACAACAAGCCAGTGAACCATGCCGGATCCAGCAGCCGATAAGCGCGCGCACCTTCTCCTTCACGGCACGTCGCAACCGCACGCCTTCACTGCGCACAGTCCGGGCGGCAGAAAGAAGAAGCTACCTGAGCGCGATCGCCAGGCGCACGGGCAGGCCCTGCGGGGGCAGCTGCAAGAGCTGGAGACGGCAGCGGAAACCGCGGCTGCGTCTCAGCGTGAGCTTGCGCTCGAGAGCGGACTCGGCCTCCAGATTGAGTTCGTCGGTCAACCCGATGTAGAGCTGGCTTTCCAGAGCCTCGCTGACGATCGGAAGAAGATCGAACTGCTGAGCGTGCGGAGAGAGGGTGATGTCACCTACGCCAATGTTTTCGTACCGGATGGAGGGCTCGGTCATTTCGAGCGCTACGTCGCCGACTACATGGAGGAAAAGAAGGGCAAGAATGGGCAGGCGCTGGATCACAAGGCCCTGCTGAACACGATCGCGTCGATCCGCGTCGCCGAGCTGCGTGCGCTCTGGACCGACGATCCAGGTCTACTGCCAGAGAATCCAGATGAGGCGTTCTGGTGGGAGGTCTGGTTGCCGGTGCGATCAGCCCGGCAGGCCGTGGTCTCAGATTTCAGAAAGCTCGCCCAACTGGCGGGCTGTGCCGTCAGCGAACACCAAGCCGAGTTCCCCGAACGGACCGTCCTGCTGATGTACGGGTCGCAGGGTCAGTTCACACAGTCTGTGATGCTGCTGAACTGTGTTGCCGAACTGCGCCGCGCCAAGGACACCGCCGAGTTCTTCGATGCGATGGGTGTCGAGGAGCAGGGGCTGTGGATGAACGACATGCTGGCGCAAGCTCAGTTTGCCCCAGAGGGAGCGAACGCGCCGCACGTCTGCTTCCTCGATACGGGCGTCAATCGAGGCCACCCGCTACTTGAGCCCTTGCTCGCCGAGCCAGATCTGCACTCGGTGAATCCCGCGTGGGGAGTCGACGACACGGCGAACCATGGCACTGGCTTGGCAGGCCTTGCCGCCTATGGAGACTTGACGCACGTCCTGGGCGAGACCGATGTGGTGCAGGTCGCGCACCGGCTCGAATCGGTCAAGCTGACGCCAGACGAGGGGTCGAACGAAGGCGACAGCAAACACCACGCCTATCTGTTCGCCGAGGCGGTCAGCCGACCGGAGGTCACGGCTGCAGATCGGCGACGGGTTTTCGCATCCGCAGTCACCGCCTCTGACTACCGCGACCGCGGTCGCCCGTCGTCGTGGTCTTCCATGGTCGATCGGATGGCCGCCGATGTCGACAACGTCGGTCAGTACCCGCGGCTATTCATACTCGCCGCCGGGAACACTCGGGATCACGATGCATGGGCGAAGTATCCGGACAGCCTGTCGACCAACCTCGTGCACGACCCGGGTCAGGCATGGAATGCGATCACCGTGGGCGCCTGCACGAACAAGGTCGACACCGAACATGATTCGTTGGTCGCGATTGCACCTGATGGCGGCTTGAGCCCCTACACCACCACGTCTAGGACCTGGGACCCCGCGTGGCCCCACAAGCCAGACGTTGTCTTCGAAGGGGGCAACGTCGCCAAGGACCAGCAAGGTGCGGTGGGGATGTCGAGCCTGAACCTGCTCACGACAAACCACCGACCGAATGAGCGGCTGTTCACGACGACCAATGCCACCAGCGCCGCCTCGGCGCTGTGTGCGCGCATGGCCGCACAGATCATGGCGGCCTATCCGCAGCTGCGTGCCGAGACGGTTCGTGCGCTGATCGTTCATTCCGCGAGGTGGACGCCCGCAATGCTGCAGATGTATCTGCCCACCAATGCCAAGCCGACCAAGAAAGACTATGTCAATCTCATCCGGCACTGCGGCTGGGGGATGCCAGATCTCGACCGGGCACTCTGGAGCGCGGGCAACTCGCTGACGTTGGTGGTCGAAGACCAGGTCCATCCCTATGGCAAAGACGAGAAGAGGGGCGTCGTCAGCCGCGACATGAATTTGCACGCACTTCCTTGGCCAAAGGACGAGCTGGAAGCGCTCGGCGATGCCGAGGTGCAGTTGCACGTCACGTTGTCCTACTTCGTCGAGCCCAACCCTTCGGCGAGAGGCGTGTCATCGAAGTTCCACTATCCGTCGCACCGCCTCAGGTTCGACGTCCAACGGCCGCTCGACGCGTCGACGGATGACTTCATCGCACGAGTGAACGCCGCCGCCCAGCGCGAAGACGAAGGCGATGCGGCGAACCCGAAGGACACGGATTGGTACCTGGGGGAGCGGCAGCGTCACCGTGGGTCACTTCATCGGGATGTCTGGCAAGGCACCGCTGCAGACTTGGCCAGCAGGGGATTCATCGCGGTGTACCCATCGGCTGGTTGGTGGCGTTCGCGACCTGCGCTCGAACGCTACGCGCTTCCGGCGAGATACAGCCTCGTCGTGTCGATCCACACCGAGCAGACCGAAGTGGACCTGTACGCCGTCATCGCCAACAAGGTTGCCATCGTGGTCTGAAATCGTGGAGGGCGACGCCCTGAAGAGCTTGGAAGGTACCTAACGAATGGAAATACGTTTCCTCAGGAAGTCTGGCGTCCCCGCGGCGGAAATCAGCGCGCACCAGCAAATTCAGAAAGCTTTCAACTCATCGCCCTTCACAAAGGGTTGGCGGGGCTACGCGTCGTTTCAGCTCGCGCGCGGGGGGCGAGGTTCCGGGGATGATGACTTTGACCTCGTTCTGGTGACTCACACGTGCATCGTCGTCATCGAGCTGAAGAACTGGCACGGGAATACCCTCAAGTCCGAGAACGGCAGGTGGTACGTCGACGGCGAAGACAGAGGGGCGTCGCCCGTTGAACTGGTCAACCTGAAGGCGAAGAAGCTTGCGAGCCGGATGAAGCAAAAGCTCGGCAACGAGAAGACGCCCTTCGTCAATTCGTTCGTCGTCATCCAAGACGGTATAGAGAACCTGGAACTGCGTGATGACGACGAATCGCGTTCGGTCCTCTTCCTCAGCGATGACTTGCTCGAGTGGACCAAACGCGCCGTATACGACGCAGCGCTTCCATGGCGACCGAAGTTCAACGTCCTGGCGAACCTGTCGCTGTACGACCAGTTCTTCGGCGGCACCGACTTCAAACCGAAGGACTACTTGGTTCAGGGGTACCGTCCCGGAGAGAACCCGATTTGGGAACACCCACGGCGTCTGTACTCAGAGTTCCGGGCGCGGGCGAAGGACAACCCTGACCAGTTCGCCCTCTTGCGGCAGTGGGACTTCAGCGCCATGGGGCCTGCACTCATCGGCGAAGGCGACAGGGCCTTCATCGGTCTGCGCGAGCAGCGCATCTATGAGTACGTCGCGGAGCGCAACGAGGAGCTGTCTCTGGGATTGCTCCGGCCCATAGGCCGCCACGGCGACAAGGACGTAACCCTCGACTTCGCTGAACTCTATGCCCTGCCATCGAAGCTGGTCCGCCTGAACGAGTTCAGCAATAGCGTTCTGCCCAGGCTGACACCGGACGAACGCGTTCTCCTGGTCAAGGCGCTCTTGAACCGGTTCGCTGAACTTCACGAGCTGAGCGTTGCGCACCGCGATGTGGCGGAGCACTGTCTGTGGCTGGAGCGACCGGCTAAGGTCGTCATGACCGGTTTTCCTGCCGCCCACTATCCGTCCATGCAGACGGTCGGCACCTTCCGTGATCAGCTGAAGGTTGAGCGCGCCAACCTCCCCGAAGACACCGGCCTCGCGAAGGAAGGCACCCCATACACGCGAGACGTCTACCTGCTCGGGGTGCAAGCACACCTGCTGTTGTTCGGCGAGCGTCCGCCAAAGCTGCGGGACGTGTACGAGTGGACGCCGCGAACCGACAAGGACTTCGGCGGCGCATTCGACGCTGTATTGGCCAAGGCGCTCGACCGCGAGCCATTCCAGCGGTACTCCAATGCGCGAGAAATGCTCGAGGCCATCAACGCCGCGACCTCATCCCCCACTCAACAAGCCATCGACCTCAGCCGCTTCGAAGCGTATCGCGCAGCGAGCAAGCAGCGCGACTACGAAGAGGCAGAGGTGCTGACCGATGAGGACGACCTTCTCTTCTATCGGTCCAAAGGAGCCGAGGAGGGCGACTTGGCGGTCAAGGTCTGGATTGGCATCGAACCAGACGCGCGAAAGCCCGAACTGTCGCTACGCCTGCTCGCCTTTCTTGAGCGAGCACGAGTGCTCAAGGGCTGTGCCCTTCCCGGTTTGCCGCGCATCATTGATTTCGGCCTCAGCCGTAGGAGCCTGCTGCTCATCTACGAGTGGGTCGACGGGCTCTCGCTGAAGGACTGGTTGTCTAAGGACCCGCCGCTCGAGCAGCGGCTCGCCATCGCATCGATGCTCGTCGACACGCTCGCGCGCATTCACGCCCTCGAATTGGCTCACGGCGACGTCCACCCAGGAAACGTCATCGTTGCTCCTACTGGTCGAGCCTTCTTCATTGACGCTTTTGACTTCCGGCGCGGGACACAAGACGCGTACACGACGGCCTACTTGCCGCCCACGTATAAGTCGCTGACGCCGATGGAGCGGGACCGCTATGGAGTGGCAGCGGTCATCGCCGAGGTTCTAGGTGGCACCAAGGAGAGACCGGACGGTCCCTTTCCCGTGCCTGTCGTCTACGAGCACTTGCGCAAGCTTCTCACTGATCTACAGGCCTCTGCGCTTGAGCCACTGCAGCACGCGCTGGCAAACGCCGTGGCGGCCGGCGACAAGTCGACTCCCACGTTCACGGCAACGGTGCAGTACCTGTCCCGCAAGGGCGTCCCTGCCGGCGCCATGCACTCGGACAACGGCATCTTCCATGTGTCCGTCGAGCGCTCCAAGAAGCGGGCGGGCGATGCTCCTCTCTGGTTCATTCGTGTCACAGGGGTAGGCCGGCAGGTCACATTCGACTGGAACATTGAGCAGGCTGTCGCGCAGAACGTCTGGGCTGGCCCTATTACCCAGGCCCAGTTGATGTGGGCCCAGATTTACCGCGATACAACCCTAGAGGCGCGCATCGAACTCGCTGACGGCGCCGTCGCGGATGTCGATGAACTCGCCCACGCGGTGCTGGACTTGCCGGAAGTCAGCCGAAAGGTCGGCGCGACAGAGCCGGCCAAACAAGCTCCGGCGGTACCTCCAGAGGCCTCGACAACGTCAGCTCAGGGCATCGGCGCATCCGCAACGACTTCAGCAGCGGCATTGCCGGCGCCCATCCCGGAACTGTGGCAAGCACTGCTCGATGCTGAGGAAGAAGTACTGCCCATGGTCACGGTCTCCGGAGAGCGACGCGCCAATCCGGAGCGACGCGGCCAAGTGCTCGTCCCCTATCACCTGGACAGCGGTGGCATCGATTACGACGGCGCAGACACCGTCGTAATCGAGTTCCTCGGGGCTGACAAGAACTGGCGCTCTTGCGGCTTACTAAGCCTGCGAGACACGACCTTCGGCGACCAGGCGGAACTCGCCATTGACGACTTCAACAGCCGCACAAACCTCAAGATCGGCGAACGTCTGCGTCTCCGAAGCACGCTCGAAAAGGCCTCGTTCACGCGCCGCAGCCAAGCCGTGCAGCGCGTGCTGAATGACAAGGCGGTCATCCCGGGGCTGACTAGCTACTTCAATCCCGCTGTGTCTGCTGAAAGGGTTCCCCTCAGCTATCCGGTTCCGACGGATGCCGATCTGGACGTCTACGCCGACGGCGACAAGCAACTCAACGACAGCCAGCGAGAGGCCTTCCGCAAGGTGCTTGGCAGCGGCCCTATCAGCCTTCTGCAAGGGCCCCCGGGTACCGGTAAGACCTGGTTCATTGCCTCGCTGCTGCACTACCTGATGACCAAGCAGCAGTCGCGCCGCATCCTGCTGGTCAGCCAGTCGCACGAGGCCGTCAACAACGCCCTCGAGAAGGCGCTCGATCTGTGTCGCGACAAGGGCATCGCGTTCGACGCCGTCCGGTTGGGCAACGAGTCCGCTGCGTCCGACCGGATTCGCCACCTTCACAGCGGGTCCATCGAACAAGCCTACCGCGAGCGGTTCAAGGCGGAGCAGCGGCTGCGCATCACGCGACTTGCAGTCGAGATGGGTCTGCCGGAGAACTTTGCGCGCGACTTCGTCGAACTTCACCATCGGCTCGGCGGCCTTGCTGCGCGCATCGGCTTCATGGCTGGCGAAGTCGAGTCGTCGCCCGAAGGTACCGAGCGAAGCGCTGCAGTGGCCCGCCTCAAGTCGCTGCTGGGAAGTTTCGACGACATCTGCCGGGACGTTTATGACGAGTCCGTTGATGGAGCCCCGGCGGCAATCATTTCTGCTCTCGAGGCGCGGCTCATTGCCGAGCACGGCGTCGCCTCGCCCGATGCCGTTCACAGGCTGCGAAGGCTGGTGCGCCTTTCGGAGGACTGGTTGTCAGCGCTTGGTTCGCCGCAGGCCAACTTCTCGGAGTTCCTGGCCAAGTCCCGGACTGTCGTGGCCGGCACCCTGGTCGGCGTCGGTCACCGGGCGTCAGGGGTGGTCCAGAACCTGTACGACTGGGTCATCATCGACGAGGCGGGCCGTGCCGCCCCCAGCGAGCTTGCGGTCGCGATGCAGACCGGGCATCGCATCCTGCTTGTCGGCGACCACAAGCAGCTGCCGCCGACGTTCTCGCAAGAAGTCAGAGAGGCCATCAAGGCGCGCTATGCCGTCGACGACGAGTCATCCGTCTTCGGCAGCGACTTCGAACGCATCTTCGAGTCGGACTACGGCCGGCGCGTCGGCGCGTCACTTCTGCGCCAGTACCGCATGGCGCCGAACATAGGCGAACTGGTGTCCACCTGCTTCTACGACGGTCGACTGGAGACTGGCCGCGGCGACCCTCCCGACTTCTATTCGCACCTCCCCGACCTGCTCAGGCACCAAGTGAATTGGGTCGACACCACCCCGCTCGGAACGCATGCGCACGACCAGGTATCAAGTGCCGGTGACCAGCGTTGGAATGAGCTCGAGGCCAAGGTCGTTATGGGCGTGCTTCGGCAGATTGTGGAGAGCCACGACTTCATGGACAGCCTCACTCAGGAACTGGAGCCCGGGGAGCCCGCGGTCGGCATCATCTGCATGTACAGCCGCCAGCGCGAAGTCCTGGACCGGATGAAGGCGGAAGCCAGCTGGCTGGGCGATGCGCGCAAGCTCGTGAAGATTGACACCGTCGACAGCTACCAGGGCAAGGAAAACCGGGTGGTCATCCTCTCGACTGTGCGAAATAACGACCGTGGCCAGGTCGGATTCCTCACCAGTCCAAACCGCATCAACGTTGCCTTGTCGCGCGCCATGGACAGGCTGTTCATCGTGAGCGCCAGCGCGATGTGGAGCAGAAAGAACGCCGACCTCCCACTCGGCCGTGTCATGTCGAAGGTTCAGCAGATGAGCAATGAAGGCAAGGCGACCACGCTATCCGCCAGGGAGTTCCTTCAATGAGCGGCGCTCGATACGAATTCAATCGGGCCACCTTTGGTCTGCCGGTCGAGAGCTACCGGGTGGATTCCTTCATCACCAAGGGCGAGCGACTTCCAGTGGTGACCGAGTTCGTCCTGCGCCTGCTCCGCATCTGCGGTCCCATCACCGTTCCGGCCTTTCGCGACTACTTCGGCTTCTCCGAGGCCGAGTCTCTGGCCGTGGCGGAGTCCTTGAGCCGGCAAGGCCTGGTGGTCTTGCATGATGAGCATCTGGATCTCAGCCCCTACGCCGTCGAACGTTTCGACGAGTCGGCCGAGGACTATCCACGCTTCACCAAGGTGGAAGAGCGGCGCGACTCGGTCACTTTCGACCTACTGTCCTTCTCGCCTCTGCCATCGCGTGGCATTGGCATGCTGCATGACCTGTGCCTCCGGCTGAGTGCACCGGACGAAGCCATGGGCAAGAGCGTCGAGCGCGCCAAGGCAGCCTACTTTCGCCGCTTCCCCGAAATTGCGAGGCTTAGCGAGGATCTCCGCCAAGACGCCATCAACGTCTACGCCGTTCAGGACATTCAGAGTAAGCGCCGGGGCTACGTGCCCATCCCCATGGACTTCTTGCTCGACGAGCAGGGACAGGTACAGCGTAAGGTCGAGACCACCTTCGAAGAGCGTGCGGCACCGGAACTCGTGTCAGCCTTCCATGAGCAGGTCAGCAACGAGCTACCCGGCGGAAGCCCTCGAGATATGGCCGGCTTTGAGAAGTTCGTCGAGGTGTTCGATGTCTTCTCCTTCATGCAGTACGTCATCGGAAAGCGCTTCGAGCTGCGCCGCTTTGCGGAGGAAGCAGCTTCACGCGCGGTGCCTCTGCCCAAGGGCGTACAGGCCATCTTCGGCAACCTTTATCTGGAGCACAACCTCGAACTGCTGGCGTCTCGACTCAAGGCGCGGCGGACCGAGGCTCGGTACGGCAAGGTCTGCACTTCGGCCTTCTGGTTGGCGCCAGATGACGTGCTGTGGGGGCGTGGCGACAGCCTCCCTCACGCAACTCGTGTGCTCAACGGGCTTCTCAAGGAAGGTTCACACGACGACCTGGCCTTGTTCCTGCCCGCCGAACCCGGCGCTGAAAGCAGTGTGGCTCCGATTGCAGGCGTCCTCGAGCAGGCCCAGGTGCACGCGTACCGGCCGGGTGCCCTTGGCGGCCACTCCTTCGACGGTCGCCTTGAGCTGTTCCTGTACCCAACGTTCTTCGTGGCTGCACTCTTCCACGTCCCCGTGCCGGACAGTCCTGGACTGCTGGCTCCGGTGGGATTCATTTCAACGCTCCCCAAGCACGTGGACACGGCGCACAAGCTGGCCATGTCCCTTGGCGTCGGCGGAGGATATGGTGGTCGCGTGCACTCGAGGCGGCAGAGCACAGACGTTCGCGGAACATCGCAGCGACCTGACCTACTGTCCGCGTGCGGTTTCCTGAACTTCTCACCGCTGCGCAGGCGGCCGGGCGCTCCAGATGACTCAGAATCGACGTGATTCCAGGTTGCATGTGCACCGCCTCCAGCTTGAACGGCCGATCGGAGACGCTACCGTCAGGTATCGTGTGACCAAAGCGAGCTGACGGTAAAAGAAGTGGCCGAAAGATATGACACAACAAGGACTTAGGGAACTTGATGCCGGAGCCTACCGACACTCGCCGCGGGCGTTGCAGAGTCCGAGGCGCTCATCGGCGAGGCCGTCGCAAGGCGCGATAGATCCCGATAGATCTCGAAAGGTCAACTTTGGCCGAATCGCCCGGAAACCCGCGCCAATGCTGGTGCTCCGCGCTTTGACGGTAAAAATGACGGTAAAAATCTGCGGGGCAGCGTCGAGCCCCTTACGAATCAACAGCTTAGAAGGCTCGTTGATGATTGAGTGGAGTAGCTTTCGAGATCTATCGGGGTCTATCGAGATCTATCGAAAACCGAACCCAACGTGTTGATTCGAAACGCGAATGTCTGTCGAGATCTATCGAGATGTATCGCTGGGATGCCATTCAATCTGACGGTAAATCTGACGGCAAAAGTGTCGCAGCGAGTTACTGCGAGAAATTTACCGTCAGGGCGATTCCCACGTTGACGGTAAATTCCGGACGCAAGACCCAGCATCCATGAGGCTTATCGGGCGATCGACGGGTTGACTGCGCTGACGGTAAGTTCTTGCGCTCCCAGGCGATACGCCGCACCGGTCGGCCGCGCTTCATGATTCGCTGCGCTGGGCAATGGCGGGGCAGGGGATCAGACGTGAGCGGCCGGGCATCCCATCTTGAACCGGGGCAGTAGTCGAGCCAGTCTCGTGTCCACGACAACTCTGTCATGGACACGATGGAACACGCGACACGCAAGAAGGTGCGGCAGCATCCGGCCGCGCTGAGGCAGCAGATTCTGATGGAATGCGCGCAGCCCGGCGCCTCGGTGGCCCGGGTGGCGCAGACCCACGGCCTGAACGCGAACATGGTGCATGCTTGGCGCCAGCAGCAGCGAGTCGCGGCGGCCGCACAGAACGCGAGCACACCTGCGCCAGCCCCGCAGTTCATCGCACTGCCGCTGCCATCGCCGAGCGCGACCGGCTTGCTGCCGGACATCCGCATCGAACTGTGCCGTGGCGCAACCACGGTGAGCGTGACCTGGCCCGGCCAGGCCGCCAGCGAGTGCGGGGCATGGCTGCGAGAGTGGTTGCGGTGATCCGCATCGATACGCTGTGGCTGTGCACCCAGCCGCAGGACATGCGCGCCGGCGCCGACCGGTTGCTCAACATCGTCATCAACACCGTCGGTGCGGCGCAGGCCCACCACGGCTACCTGTTCTCCAACTTGCGGGCCACGCGCATCAAACTGCTGGTGCACGACGGCTTCGGCGTGTGGTGCGCCACGCGCCGGCTGCATGCGGGCCGCTTCGTCTGGTTGGATGGTTCGCCCGGTGAGGCCACGATGGCTGCCGCACTGCAGCTCACCGTGGCGCAGTTCGAAGCCCTGACGGTGGGCCTGCCCTGGCGGCGCCTGGGTGAGCTCAGCGTCATCAGCCGCTGCTGAAGCGAGCTGCCCGCCGTGGCCGGTACGCCGGCGTTGACATCGCATCTGCTGATGCGTGAGGTGTCCTGACTCGTGCAACATGCCGGCCATGCCCGGTGAAGTTGCTGCCCCCCGCATCGACATCACGCAGCTGCCACCCGAGGCGGCTGCGCTGATCGCACGGCTGCAGCAGCAGGTCCAGGCCCAGGCGCGCGAGATCGCCTGGCGCGACGCGAAGCTGGAGAAGGTCAACTTCGAACTTGCGCGGCTGAAGCGCTGGAAGTTCGGCGCCAAGACCGAGGCCATGACGGCCCAGCAGCGCGCCCTGTTCCAGGACACGCTGGCCGAAGACGAAGCCAGCCTGCAGGCCCAACTGGCCGAACTCCAACGCGGCCTGCCCGAGGTATCCAAGACGGCGAAGGCACCCCCGCGCCAGCCGCGTCGCGAGAAGCTGCCCGAACACCTGGAGCGCGTCGAGCACCGCCACGAGCCCGCGGACACGAACTGCCCCACGCCTGAGTGCGGCCGTGCCATGCAGCGCATCGGCGAGGACGTGAGCGAGAAGCTGGACATCATCCCGGCCAAGTTCTTCGTGCACCGCCACATCTACGGCAAGTGGGCCTGCCGCTGCTGCCAGCAACTGCGGCAGGAACCCGCCGAGCCCGACGTGGTGGACGGCGGCATCCCGGCCAGCGGGCTGGTGGCTCACACGCTGATCAGCCGCTTCGTGGACCACCTGCCGTACTACCGGCAAGAGCCGATCAACGCCCGTTCAGGCGTTCACACACCGCGTTCGACGCTGGCCACCTGGGCCGGCGCCGGCGGCGCCAAGCTGGAGCCCCTGTTCGAAGCGCACCGGCGCTTCATCCTGGGCTGCCGGGTGCTGCATGCCGACGAGACGCCGGTGCCGCTGCTGGATCCGGGTGCGGGCAAGACCAGACGAGCCTACATCTGGGCCTGGGCGCGCAGCCGTCACGACCCGCATCCGGGCGTGATCTACGAGTTCTGCTTGGGCCGAGGAGCGCAGTACCCTGTGGCCTTCCTTGGCGGCAAGGGACCGCCGTACCCGCAGCCGGCATGGACCGGCACCTTGATCACGGACCAGTACGCGGGCTACAACGCCGTGCTGGACGCGAAGGTCTACCCGCAGCGCAAGTCGGCGGTGTGCGCCGCGCATGCCAGGCGCTACTTCGAGGAGCTCAGTCGGGCGGGACACGGCGCCAGCGCGGTGGCCACCGAGGCGATGGGCCGCTGGGCGCGGATCTACCATGCTGAAGGCGCCTTCGCCGAGATGGATCACGACAGCCGTCGTCAGGCCCGCCAGCAGCTGAGCAAGCCGCTGTGGGACGAGTTCGAGGTGTGGCTGAAGCTGCAGCGCACGCAGGTACTCGACGGAACCAAGATTGCCGAAGCGATCGACTACAGCCTGAACGCCTGGAACGCGCTGACGCTGCACCTGGACGACGGTGCGGTAGCCATCGACAACAACCTCATCGAGCGGCAGATCAAGCCGTGGAAGCTCGGCGCGAAGAACTGGCTGTTCGTGGGCAGCGAGTTGGCTGGCCAGCGCGCGGCGGTGGTGATGAGCCTGGTGCAGTCGGCCAAGCTCAACGGCCTGGACCCCTGGGCCTACCTGCGCGACGTGCTGGCACGCATCCACTCGCATCCCAGCAACCGGCTGGACGACCTGCTGCCGCATCGCTGGCAACCAGCCGTCACATAGCAGCCGCGTCAAGGTGGGGCGGCCAGACGCTCACGATCAGACAACTTGCCGCTCGTTGATCTATGGAAGTACATCATCAACGGCGGCCTCTCCGAGCTTCGATCCACTCGTGGCGGCCGTTCAGTCCAGACTCGCACGGAGCCCACGGCCAATGGGTGTTGAATGCCCGCAATGCGCTGGACAGCGGCCGCACTGGCAAGAGAGGTGGCGGGCAGCAGCCGGCCATAAGCGGGTACACGTGAGCGGCAGCTCCAGGGGTTCTGAAAAAAGGAGGCTATGGGAGATCGCCAGCGGTTGGCAGGACCTCCCGTACCGAGGAAGCGCTCCAGCGTGCTGTTGGCGACCGCGACCGGCCCCCGGAAGGGAACGCAACGCCAGGGCCATCGTGTGAGCTGCCGTCGGCACAGCTAGTGCCGCCAGAGTCTGCAACGAAAACGTCAGGCGAACCGGGCGCAAACGCGGCCGCGCCAGCAGCCGCACATTTGTGTCAGGTAGCCCGCGTCGCGCTGCCAGCGAGGCTCTGGCAGGCTCGACGCAGTCGCTGCTCTGCCGCGTCGGCGACGGTCTTGATCTCGGGCTTTCCCACCAGGTCAACCATGATCCGCGGATCGAGGAAGCCGACCACCACGCGGCCCGGCGCGTCTTCGCGCACGATCACGTTGCACGGCAAAAGCAGGCCGATGTCAGGCACGGCTTGAAGAGCCTGGAGCGCCAGCGGCGGGTTGCAGGCACCGAGGATGCGATAGGGCGGGATGTCGACGCCGAGCTTCTCCTTCATCGCATGCTGCACGTCGACGTCGCTCAGCACACCGAAGCCCTCGGCCTTCAGTGCGGCGAGGGTCTTGGCGAGAGCTTGGTCGAACGTCGCGCCGCTGAGCGTGGTGGTGAATCCGTACATGGGGACCTCGATGGTGCGGGTGGTGTTGACTCAGGCGTGAGTCGCCTCGGCGGTCGATGGCTTGACGACCAGCTTGGACAATTCGCCACAGCCGATCGGCGGCACGGTCAGCCAGGGAAGCGTGAACAAACGTTTGGCCAGGCCTGTGGCCATGCGTTCCATCTGCTTGCGTTCGCCGGTCAGCCGCGCCGCCAGCAAGGGATCGCGCGTTCCCGCGGCCAGCACGCTCTTGTTGAGCACCCAGGCATAGGGCTCGATACGGGCGCGGCGCAGATCCTCCTGCAACGCTGCGGCCTGCGACACAGGCGTCACCTCCGGCAGCGTCACCAGAATGATCTTCGTGTACGCGGCGTCCTGCAGCCTCATCAATGGCGTGACGACGCGCGCGGGGCCGAGCCCTGTGAACTCGCGCGTCATCTGCCGGTGGTACGCGCCGGTCGCGTCCATCAGCAGCATCGAATGGCCGGTGGGTGCGGTGTCCAGCACGACAAAGGCGCTGCGGCCTTCGCTGACGATGCGCGAGAAGGCGTGGAAGACGGCCACCTCTTCGGTGCATGGCGATTGCAGGTCTTCCAGCAGCAGCGCCCGTTCCGCCGCATCGAGCCTGGGTGACTTGGCCGCCATGATCTTGTCGATGTAGCGCTGCGTCTCGACCTTCGGATCGATGCGGCTCAGGGTCAAACCGGGCACGTCGCCATTCAGCGTTGCCGCAAGATGGGCCGCCGGATCGGTGGTACTGAGGTGCACCGTCTTGCCGCGCTGGATCAATCCCAGGGCCAGGGCGGCAGCGACCGTTGTCTTGCCGACCCCGCCTTTGCCCATCACCATGATCAGGCCATGCCCGGCGGCGGCCAGTTCGTCGGCCAGCGCGTCCAGGCCTTGAAGCTTGTCATTGGCTTCCAGAACCGAAGCGGTGAGCGCGGCGATCGGGTCAACGCCGGTGGTCAGCAGCGCGCGCAAGGCGGGCAGGCCGACCGTGTCGAAGGCCCGCAGCGGCACTTGGTCCTGCGGCAGCGCGCGTAGCGAAGTCGGCATGGCGTCAAGCGCCTGCTGCCCCAGGTCCTCGATGGCGCGGGCCACCGCGTCGCTGCGCCCGCTGGCGTGGAACACGCCGTTGATCACCAGCCGTTGGTTGTTCAGGCCCAGTTCATGCAATTCACCCGAGGTGTGCGCTGCTTCGTCGATCGCTCCCTTGTCGGGCCGTGTCACCAGGATCACGGTGGTCTTCGCCGGATCGCTCAAAGCGTCGAGCGCAGCCTTGAAGCGCGCCTCCTGCATCTTCAAGCCCGAATGCGGGCCGAGGCAGGACGCCCCGCGGTCGTTGCCATTCAGGAACCCGGTCCAAGCCTTGGGCAGGCTGAGCAGTCGCAAGGTGTGCCCCGTCGGCGCTGTGTCGAAGACGATGTGGTCGTAGTGTTCGGCGTCGTCGGACAGCAGCGACGAGAATTCGTCGAAGGACGCGATCTCCGTGGTGCAGGCACCCGACAGCTGCTCGCGCACGGTCGACAGTTCCTCTTCGCTCGCGCCGGCACCCATCTGCGCCAGAACCCGCTGGCGATACGACTCGGCGGCGGTGTCGGGGTCGATGTTCAACACCGACAGGCCGGGCGCGCCCGGCACGGTCACCGGCGTGTTGCGAAGCTCAATGCCCAGCATTTCGTCGAGGTTCGATGCGGCATCGGTGCTGACCAGCAGCACCTTCTTGCCCGCGTCCGCGAGCCTCAGCGCGGCTGCGGTTGACAGCGACGTCTTGCCGACTCCGCCTTTGCCCGTGAAGAAAAGATGCCGGGTCGGGTGGGTCAGAAAACCGATGAGGCCGGGCGTCAGCCACGCTTGCACTTCGTCGTGCGAAGGAATGCCGCCGCTGTGCACGACCTTGCCATCGATCATGACGGCCGGTGTGGCTCGGACCTCTGCGCGCCTGATGTCGTCAGGGTTCTCGATCTTGACGATCTCAACTTCGACGCCCACAGCCCGAGCCGCCCGTTCGATGATGCCGATGGTGCTGTGGCACTTGCTGCAGCCCGATCCCAGAACTCTGATCTCCATGTCAAATCCACTCTTTCGAGGCATATCGGCCCGTCATGTGGTCCCACGGGACGCGCCCCCTGATCTACCGGCCGGCCCAGTAGCGGCGCAACTGCTCGCGCTGATCGGGCGTGAGGATGGCCTCGATGCGCTTGCGCGCGCTGAGCGAAAGCTCGAACATGGCCTTGTGCGTGGCTGCCATCGACTCGAAGGCCTTGCGCGCGGCCGCTTCATCGAACGGCCCCGCCCCGAACATGCCGTTCATGTGGGACTCCTGCGAGTGCATGGTGCCCATCAGCTGCCATCGGGAATTGGCGGTTTCTTGCTGGACCTGGGCGATCTGCTTACGCTGCTCGGCGCTGAGGTCCAGCCCCATCAGCGCTTCGGCCGCGTACCCGCCCCCCATCATGCCTGGGCCCATGCCATAGCCGCCGGGTCCGTAGCCGCCCATCATGCCGGGACCCATGCCGTAGCCGCCACCGCCGCCCATGCCGGGACCCATGCCATAGGGCTGCGCAATCGCAGCACTGCCTACCAGGGCTGTCACCAGCGCTGCCGAGATCAATGCGTGTCTCATGGCCGAACTCCTGTTGCCTTTGATGGGCGCAGCTTGCGCGTCACGGCTGAAGCTGCGCTTGACCCAGCGCAATCCAGTTGCCGATGGCCTGACCCTTGCCGGACCCGCGGAGGACGATGGGCACACGCCGGGAGCTTCAGACGTATGGGCCCCAGCGGATGTCCGGACCTGCCGCCGGCACGCGCACGCCGTCGATCTTGCCCGGGCTACACGGGGGCTTGTTGGCACTGCTGGCCGCCGCGCTGTTCGGCGAGCATCACACTCGACGGATCCTGGGGCCGGTGCGGTTCGCCCGCGCGGGGTGCCGCCATAGCCAGGGCACGACCAGCAGTCCACTGACGAGCAAGGGCCAGTCCTGAGGCACCGCAAGCAGAAAGGCGGCGCTGCCGCCCACCAGGGCCCAAAGGAACGGGATGACCAGTAGCCGCCGGGGCACCGGGTCTTGTGCCAGCAACAGCACGCCGAAGCTGAAGAGTGTGACCGGACAGGGCGCAATACCAAACATCGGCAGTGCCGGATAGCCATGGCCGACGACACCGATCAACGGGTACATGAGTAGCGAGTAGACGATCAGCGCCCAGCCCAGCCATGCACGGGGGCCGGTCTCCCAGGAAAAGCGCAGGTCGGACCGGACCAATGCCGCTTGTGCGAACAACAGGCCTTGAATGACGAACAGTGCGCCGAAACCGAGCGCAGCCGGGTTGATCGCTGCGAAGAACAGCCCGTGATAGGCAATGCCCGTCCAGGCCCACATCAGCGCCAGCCCGCCACTGACCAGGCGATGACCCACCGGCGACGGCTGGAGCACCGCGGCGAGCATGGCCAGACCCAGAACATAGGCCGCAACCTGCGCCGGCCAGACGGCCACGTTATAGCTAGCGAAGACGGAGATGAACTGCTCGCGTGTGAATGGCAGCGTTGACGTACGCGCAAACAGAAGTGTGCGCCGAAGATACCGCCCTCAGGCTGGCAGATCATGATCCTCGTCACTTTGACATGCGCAGACACCCCGACCACGGACGCGACTCGATTCCGTTACTGGCTCGTGCGTGCGACGAGGGTGCCGCAACGCCCGCGGTCGGGCAATCGTGCAGACCCGCGCGCCCTCAGGCCGATGACAACGTCACCTGCATGGCGCTCATCTCCCGGCAACACAAGGGTGGCCTCCACATGCGAGCCAGTTGGATCTTCTCGACCAACGATGTGATCGCGAACTTGGGCGTCATTCTGGCAGCGGGCCTGGTGGCGATGACAGGCTCTCGGCTGCCCGACCTGGTGGTCGGGGCGGCCATCGCCGGTGTGGTGCTGGCCGGAGCCTTGCGTATCCTCAAGATCTCGCGCACCACGTGGTGATCGCCTCCGCAGGCCGTGCATTGAGCAATGGGCGTCTTTCAAGTCATCCGCACCTGGGCCACACGCATCAAGCGTGATGCGATCACGCTCTGGTTCGCGAAGAGCCATCCCCGCACGCCCTGGGGCGCGAGGGCCCTTGGCGTCTTCGTCGTGGCCTATACCCTCAGCCCCATCGACCTGATCCCTGACTTCATACCAGTGCTTGGGTATCTTGACGACGTCATCGTCCTGCCTGTGCTGATCTGGATGACCGTGCGCATGCTGCCGGCCGACGTCCTGACGGAGTGCCGACAACAAGCGGAGGACTGGCTGGCCCGAGCAGGCAGCAAGCCTCGTAGCGTCGCGGGGGGAGTCCTTGTCGTTGCCATCTGGGCAGTCATCGGCGTGCCACTGTTGTGGTTGCTGAGTGCTTTCCTTTCATCAGCGCGTGAGCTTGCACCCGGTCGATTCGTCGCATGGGTCACTTCCCGGCTGCTGTTGGCGAACGCGCGCGATAGGGCATCGAACGTCCGCATCACCAACAGCCTCCCGCCGGAAGGATCTGCTCGCTGACGACTGGTGTGGCTCGACATGTTGAGGCCGGCGCCCGGAAGGCGGGCTGTTCAGGTTGCGCCGAATCGAATGACTGATGTCAGCGATGGCCGCCAGATGGGCGTCTTGTTAAGGGTTGTCGGACACCTGCCCTCAGGTCGGTGCCAATCGCTGCCTTGCCGCGTGCGCGGGCAGGTGTCCGACAACCCTTGACACAAGCAGCCATCCAAGGCTGCGATCAGAAACCGGTCAGTGCCTATGCTGCCCCTAAGCAGCCGCAAGCCTGCGCTCGGAACATCGTGCGCCCAACTACCCGTGTTCGTCGTCGACACCATTGGTCGCGGCCATATTCAGGGTCGCCCGACGCGTGCATCCACGAAGCCAACGATCTCGCCCAGCACCATCGGTCCCTCGGGTTCGTGCAGCAGGCTGTGTAGCGCAGGGTCATAGACGACGAGTTTCTTGTCCTTGCTGCCCGCCCGTTGCGCCAGTGTGCGGCTGCCCTCGGGCGGCGTCACGACATCGGCTCCGCCGTGCAGGATCAGCAGAGGCACGGAGATGCCGGGCATCAGCGGCTGCAGCGCAACGACGCCGTCGAGAATGGTGTCGATGGTCCGTGCCGGCACCTTGCCGCGAAGGATCGCCGGATCGCGCGCCAATTCGGCACGCGCCGCAGCCTCGCGCACGACCTGCGCTTCGTTCACCGCTTCGAGCGGCAGGCCGGGGGCCAGGCGGCTCAAGGTACCGACCACCGCCAGCGCGCCGCCGCTGGCTGAGGCCGGCAGGGCCAGTGCTGCGCTGCTGAGCACCACGCCGGCCAGCCGCGGTTTCGCGCTGTCGGCCGCCGCGACATGCGCCGCGACCAGCCCGCCCATGCTGTGGCCGTATAGAAATAGCGGCACGCCGGGATTGCGCTGTACGGCCTCGGCAAGCACCCGCTCGGCGTCGCCGACGAGCTGCGCGGCCGAGTCCACACGTTGGCGTGCGCCACCCGAGGCGCCATGGCCGCGCTGGTCGTAGGCGTAAACGGCAATGCCTTTGGCGACCAGCGCCTGCGCCAGAGCCGCATAGCGGCCGGGATGGTCGTGGATGCCGTGCACGAGCACGATGGCAGCGCGCACCGACGTGGCCGCAGCCTTCCATTCGTAGCCCTGCAGGCAGTTGCCGTCGGCGGCCCGGACACTCCAGGTGGCGGCGCCCGCGGCGGTGGCTCGGCCCTGGCAGTCGCCGACCGAAGGCCGCGCGCCAGCGAAGGCCGCAAGCGCCGCGGCGGCCGCCAGTGCGGCGATGACGAGGATCGATGCTTTCAACCACTTGGACATGCTGTCTCCCTTGCGCGTCTTGTTGCTTCAGGCGGTGCCGGCGCGCCGCGTCAATCCGTGCTGCCCCAGCCGCCAGACCAGCAGCTCGAAGCGGTCCTGTCCGAAGAAGGGTTCGCCATCGAAGACGAAGGTCGGCACGCCCCAGTGACCCGAGCGCTCGTGATCGCGCTGGTTCGCTTCGATCAGCGCCTCCACCGCCTGCGGGTCGGCGTCGGCCTGCCGCTGCAGCGCAGCCAGCGACAGGCCGGCGCGGCGCGCCGCCGCGTCGAGGTGATCGCCGCCGTCCCAGCCGTCGGTGCTGCCGCCCCAGATGAGCCGACTCACCTCGCGCGCGAAGGCCAGCGAGTGGCCACGCGCCTGGGCCGCAGCCGCCAGATGCATCAGCCGCCGAATGCGCGGCTGCTCGCGCGCAACAGCCAAGGTCTGCATGTCCTGCACGATCGGGTCGGGCCGCGGCATGCCAAAGGAGATGCCTTCGCGCTCGGCGATGCGGCGGCTGTCGAGCTTGACGTAGCGCGCGAACTGCGGCGGCGTTCGCTGGAAGAAGGTGGCGTCACGCACCGCGAGCGGGTACACGGGGCGCAGCCGCACGTCAACGTCGAAGTCCGCGACGAGCGCGCAGGTGCGCGGCAGCGCCAGGTAGCTGTAGGGGCTGCGGAAGGACCAGAAGAGATCGACGGCCAGAGTCATGCGCTGCATTCTTCGCGCCCACCCCCCACGGAAAAAGCCCGCCGCATAGACTTCACCGGTATCGCCATCCATACCAATCCGCGCCGACATGACGCTCGACCAGCTGCGCATCTACGTCAAGGTCATCGAGATCGGCAGCTTCACCGCCGCAGCCGAACGCCTGGACACGCCGCGCAGTCACGTCAGCCGCGTGATCGCCCAGCTGGAGGCCGAGCTGGGCGTGGTGCTGGTGGAACGCACGACCCGTTCGCGCTCCATCACCGAGGCCGGCCGCGAGGTCTATGAACGGGCGGTCGGCATCCTCGGCGCGGTCGACGACACACTGCGCGCCACGCAGCGTCTGCAGGACGAGCCACAGGGCCTGCTGCGGCTGACCTGCAGCGTCGAGTTCGGCCAGGTGCTGCTCGGCGCGTGGATCGAGGACTACCTGGCCCGCTTCCCGAAGGTGGCGGTCGAAGCCGAGTACACCTCACGCGATCTGGACCTCGTGCACGAGGGCTTCGACCTGGCGATCCGCAGCGGGCCGCTGCCCGATTCGCGTCTGGTGGCCCGGCCCCTGGGCAGCTTCGACTACGGCCTGTTCGCCAGCCCCGGCTACCTGCAAGCCCACGGACATCCGCGCGAGCCCGCCGAGCTGGAAGCGCACGGTCTGGTGTTCTTCACTGGCGGTGCGGTCAAGGCCGGCTGGACCCTGCACCACACGGCGCGCGAGGCGCCTGCCGCCGTGAAGGCCACGGCGCGCCTGCGTGTGAACGCGGGCACTGGCGTACGCAGCGCGCTGCTGCAGGGCCTGGGCATCGGGCAACTTCCCTGGGCCATGGCCGCCGAAGCGGTGGCGCAGGGCCGGCTCGAGCAGGTGCTCGCGCCGTGGGCGCCGACTCCGGTGCCCGTGCATGCCGTGTACCCGAGCAGCCGCTACCTCACGCCCAAGGTGCGCGCGTTCATCGACCTGGCGCTGGAGCGTTTTCCTCGGGCAAAAGGTTACGCCGCTATTGCACCTCACGCGGTCTTGCAGACCGACGCACCGAGCCAGCGGCGGCGTTGAAGATCGTCCGCGCCATCGCGACCAGTCAACCCGAGCTTTCGGTCACGTGCGCATGGTTTGATATGAGTCCGAGTGGCCAGTACCCGTAGGTTAGTAGCCAGTCGCACCTGCCTGCTGGTCGGCCCTTGCCGGCCATCAGCCGTCGCTCACGGCAGGCAGCTTCCCGGCAAGCATTCCCGCACGCAGACCCTGAAGTTGAGCCGCAGCCGCCTCGCGCGTCGCAGGCACAGCTCACTTCAGCAACCGGATGTCGTCCGGCCGCCAAGTCTTGTTGAACCAGGGTTCGAGCGGGCCGTACAGGCGCAGGATCGTGAACCAGGCCTTGCCCGGAATCGTCTGCACCCAGTTGTTCTCCTTGCCGGCCGGCGCCTTCGGGCCGAAGTACACGTCCACCGAGCCGTCGGCGTTGACCTGCAGCGCCTTGTTCTGGCTGCTGACGCTGGGGAAGCGCTGATCGGTCTGCAGCATCGATCGGGTCTGCGTGTCGTAAACGATCACCGACCAGAAGTCCTTCACCGGAATGTTCGGCGGCAGGCGCAGCCGGTAGGTCTTGCCGCCGTTGAGCGGCTGCTGGTCGGCGTCGACGGCGGTCCACGGATAAGTGGAACCCTGGCCGACCACCTGTGTGTCCATCGCCGGCGTGACGCCGGTGGCGAGGAAGAAGAACATCACCGCGGCATCCAGGTTGGGCACGCCCGGTTGCTTCTCGAACTTGTAGCCGCCGATGAAGGGCCGCTCCCACCGCCGGTCCTCGAAGAAGAAGGCCTCCTTGTCACGGGTGCGATAACCCAGCGCGCGGCCCGTGGCGTCACCCACCGCGGCGGCTTCGGCCAGGATCTTCTTCATGCGCGCGTCCGGCGCGAAGGGCTTGCCCTTCTCGATGCCGATCGAGGCCCAGATGCCCAGGGTGGTGGCGTCGATGGTGTCGGTCGGCTCCTCCTGCACCACCTGGTGCAGCATCGGCCAGAACGACTCGTCCGCCGGCGCCACCATGTTGAAGGGCTTGCCGGACATGTTGACGAAGTTCAGCGCCGGCGGCGGCCTGCCGGCCTGCGCCAGCGGGTAGATCTTCATGTGCTGCTTCACCGCGGCCACGCCCGGCCTGGGGTCGCCGTCGACCAGGAAGCTGCGCCACCCGGCCCAGGTCTGGAACGTGGGGCTGCGCACCACGTGGTAGCCGTCGGGCACCGGGTCCTTCCAGCCGGGCGGCAGCAGCAGGTACTTGCCGCCGGCACCCTTGTCGGGGCCGGTGATGCCGAGGTCCGTGTTCCACCGGTACCACATGTCGTCGATCAGCCCGAGCACCTTGGGCGGCACTTCGAGCACCAGCGGGCCCTGGCGCAAGTCCAGCCAGAACCAGGTGTAGGGCGTGTTGTTGTTGGCGGTGAGCTCGATGGTGCGCGAATCGACCAGGTCCTCCCAGATCGGCACCGTGGTGTTGGCCGGCCCCATCTTCAGGATGTTGCTGCGATTGGCCAGCTGGTTCACCGCCGGCAGGCCGAGCAGATAGCCCTGCACGGCGCGCTGGAAGTCCAGGTTGTCGTAGATCTTCTGTGTGCTGGCGGGGTCCGGCACACCGTCGAAGAACTTCAGCGTGCCGAAGCGGGTCGGCAATTCCTTCGGCGCCGCGATGCCGGGGGGCACGGGGGTGGAGTACTGATATGGCGCAGCGGCGGCGGACAAGGCAGCGACGAGCATGGCCGCGAAGAGGGTCAGTCGTTTCATGTTCAGCCTGCCTTGCGGATCGGTGGGTTGCGGGGGGCGGGCAGGTCAGCGGCGTACGGAACGTCGGGCGACGCCGCCCACGTTGCCGGCCACGCCGGGCTGGTTCAGGCCCGGGTCGACGACACCGACCCCGGGCGCGCCGACACCCACGCCGGGGGTCACGCCCACCCCGGGCGCGCCGACGCCCACATTGCCCGCGCGGCCGGGCTGGTTGATGCCCGGGTCGACCGTGCCGACCCCTGGCGCGCCCACGCCGCGCGTGACGCCCGGCCCCGGTTTGCCGACACCGACGCCCGGGTCGACGGCCACGGCCGTGCCGGCCAGGCCCATCATCATGGTGCCGAACGCGAGCGCCGTGGCCCTCTTGCGAGACTGGTTCTTCATCGATTTTTCCCTTCGAAAATGCGTCGCCTCGATCGCGGCTACTGCACCACGTAGACCAGGTTGTTGCCCTGGAAGGCAGCGCGGTAGGTGACGCCGCCACAGTTCTGGTACTCGACGCCATTGCGCGTCTCCGGCTTGCAGCCGGCGGGCAGCGCATTGACGACGGTGCCCACCGCGGGCGCGCCGGCGTGGCGCGCGGCAGCGGCCTGCTGTTGCGCCGTGGCCGCCTGCTGCTGCGCGGTCGCCGCTTGCTGCTGGGCCGTGGCCTGCTGCTGTTGCGCGGTGGCCGCCTGTTGCTGCGTCGTGGCCGCGACGGCCGTCGATTCCGCGACCACCACGCGGCGCGTCGTGCGTCGGGCCACGCCCGCCACCGACACCGGCGTGGCCGGTGCGCCGACGATGGCCTGGGCTTCGCGGATCAAGCTCATGCCCGGCGATGCGTAGTGCGAACCATCCGCCAAGTACAGCAGCGGCAGCGCGGCGGTGACGGCAAGCGCCTTGAGGATTCGGGTTGTTCTCATGCAGGCCCCTGTGCTCAACGCGGCAGAAAGTCGACCTTGGTCGCACCGGCCGCCGGCGTGAACTTGAAGGTCTGGGCGTCGAAGGTCGGCTTCAGGTTCCACTTCGTCATCGTCACCGCGAATTGCGGTGCGTTGGGCAGGTCGCGCGTGGTGATGACCAGCCTGCGCGGCAGCGGCTGCGCGCCTTCCTGCACCCAGATCTGCCAGTCGACATGAGGCGCGCGGAACGCGAGGTGGTCGCAACGCACGCCCTCGATCACCGCCTTGCCGACCACGAAGCCGTCGGTGACGCCGTCCATCAGGATGCCGTAGGCGTTCTTGTCGAGCAGGTCGCCGGCCGGCGCGACGATGTCGAGCTGGTTGCGCGCAAAGTCGAGCATGGCTTCCAGCGTGTCGGGTGCGGCCACCTGCGCATAGGCCTTGTCCTTGGGGTTGTACAGCGTCAGCGTCTTGCCGTCGTAGACGAACAGCTGCTGCACCAGATCGCCCGTGCGTTCGGCGCGCAGCTTGTTCGGCCGTTGCACCGACGACCGGGCCGCGTGGTTGAACTCGATCTTCTGCCCGGACTTGAGCACTACTTCGAGCGTGTTGCGCGTGTCGACGCTGAAGCGCTGCTGGCTGGCGAGGAAGTCGGTCGAGCCCCTCAGCAGCCGCTGCGCCTCGGGGTCGATGCCGGTGGGCTGGGCCTGCGCGGCCAGCGCCAGTGCCGTCACGGCAGCGATGCTGCAAGCGCGGGCCAGTGCCGCCGTCAGGCGCTCGGGGAATGTGAATTGCATGAAGTGTCTTCCTGTGGCAGATCCGTCGGCTACTCGCTCTTCAACCGCTTCGAGCCTTCGATCAGCGGGTGCCAACCGAACACCAGCGTGATCTGGAAGCCGTCCATGCGCAGGTCGGTGGGCTTGCTGTCGTTGATCGTCGACTTGTAGCCGAAGGTCATGTTGATGTTGTCGTTGATGCTGTAGCCCAGCGTCAGGCCGAGGCCGACGTTGTTCAGCTTCGAACCCTGCACGCCGTTGATGCTGGCCCGCCCGCCGCTGTACCAGACGCCGTCGATGGCGCCCCAGAAGCGATCGGTGAAATCGCGCGTGATGTGCGCGTCCAGCTGGAACAGCGGGTCGGTCTTCAGCGTCTGGCCGCCGAGGTAATCGGTGTTGTCGCCGAAGAGCCAGACCGCGGGCAGGAACTCCAGCGTCGTGCGCCGGCCCGGTGTCCATGAGCCGAGCTGCCAGACGATCGGCGCGCCGATGCGCCCGTACCAGCGGTTCTGGCCCAGGTTCAGCGCCTGGTCGCTGTCGTACTCACCGATCGGCAGCGCCAGGTCGGCGAGCAGGTCGAGCGAGAAGCCGGGCTCGTAGCGCAGCACGTCGGCCAGGTTCTTCTGTGCCGGCGGGCCGATCAGGTTGATCGCGAATTCGAGCGTCGGGTCGCCGTAGCCGCTGGACGACTGTTTGGACGTGCGTCCCGCTGCCGTGACTTCGCCCGACACACGCCCCATCGGCAGCAGGATCGCGCCGATGGCCGCACGATCGAACAGCGAGTAGGTGTGCGCATAGCCCACCAGCGCCATCGTCGCGTCGAACTCGGCGTTTGGCACCACGGTGTTGGCGGGGTCGAAGGGGTTGGCGTTGCCGCTGAGTGAGTTGAAGATCACCGGCACCGCGTTACCGCCCGACAGGCTCTTCCAGTAGAAGCGTGCCGGCACCTGCGCCAGGGCCTGTGTCGGCCATAGCGCCAGGCTGAGCAGCAGTGCCATGGCGACATGCGCCAGCGCGCGGGTCGGGTGGGGGGTGTTGTTCATGGATGCAAGGTCCCGTGGAAAGTGTCGAAGTGCGGCGGCGATCAAGGCTTGGGCTCGGCCATCATGTCCTTGGGCGGCACGAACTGCCCCTTGGTGACCAGCGGCGGGAAGCCCGGGTCGTCCGGCACGCGGGCCGGCAGTTGGTCGTCCAGCGTTTCGAAGGGCGAACGGCTCGGCAGGATGACGTTGTTGCGGCGCACGTAGTCGTCCCACAGCGCGACCAGTTCCTTCATCTTGTCGGGGTGCTTTGCGGCGACGTCATAACGCTCGGCAGGGTCGGCCGCCAGGTCGAACAGCTCCCAGTCCTCCTTGCCCAGCGGCTTGTACTGCCAGCGCAGCTTCCAGTTGCCCTGGCGCAGCGCACGGTTGCCGAAGAGTTGCCAGGCCAGGTAGTCCTTGTCGGTGCGCGGCGAAGCAGCCTTGCCGGCGAGCACGTCGTTCCAGGGCTTGCCCATCATCGACGGCAGCGGCTGCCCTTTCAGCGTCTTGGGGTAGGTGGCGCCGGCGATCTGCAGGAAGGTGGGCATCAGGTCGGCCACGTGCATCAGGCCGTTGTTGATGCCGCCCCTGGGCTTGACACCCGGGCCGCTGACGATCAGCGCATTGCGGATGCCGCCCTCGGCGAGCCAGCCCTTGTACTGGCTGAAGGGCGTCATCGACACCTGCGCCCACATCGGCCCGTAGCCGACGAACGAACCCGGGTCGCCCCAGGCATTCGGGTGCGTCTGCGACCAGTTGATCGCGGCCCAGAGGAAGTCGCGCGTGCCCGGCTGGCCGGCGATCATCTTGAACAGGTCGGTACCCTCGGCACCGTTGTCGCCGAAGACGACGAAGATCGTGTTTTCGTACTCGCCGATCTTCTTCAGGTGGTCGATCAGCCGCCCGATGTGGTGGTCCATGTTCTCCACCATGCCGGCGTAGAGCTCCATCTTCTTGCCGAGCAGGGCGCGCGGCGCTGGCGCGAGGAGCGTCGGGTCGGGGATGAACCACATGCGCTCGGCCAGCTGCGTGCCCGGCGGCGTGATGCCCATCTCGATCTGGCGCTTCAGCCGCGCTTGCCTGATCGCATCCCAGCCGACGTCGTATTCGCCGACATGGCGGTTGCGCCAGTCCTTCGGCAGGTGGTAGGGGTCGTGCGGCGCCTGGTGCGCGACGTAGGCGAAGAAGGGCTTGCCGTCGCCGCGGTGGGCGTCGATGTAGCCGATCAGCTTGTCGGTGTAGGTCTTGGTGGCGTAGTAGTCGGGGGGCAGGCCGGTCAGGTAGCGCCCGTCCTCGGTGAAGACCAGCTTCGGCGACGCCGCGGTGACGTTGTTCATGTCCCAGTAGCTGCCGCCGCCGTCGAGCAGCGTGAAGTCGCGCTCGAATCCGCGCGCGGCCGGGATCAGGTCGGGCGCCTTGCCGAGGTGCCACTTGCCGACCATGTAGGTGTGGTAGCCGACGTCCTTCAGCAGCTGCGGCAGCGTCGTGACGCGCTGGTTGAGGTAACCCTCGTAACCGGGCACGCCGCGCTGGTTGGGCGCCGTCCACTCGTCCATGTTGCCCAGGCCGTTGAGGTGCGTGTCGACGCCGCTGAGCAGCATCGAGCGCGTCGGCGAGCAACTGGCATGGGTGTAGAAGTTGGTGAAGCGCAGGCCGTCCTTGGCCAGCGAGTCGAGATTCGGCGTGCGGATCTCGCTGCCGAACGCGCCCATGTCGGCAAAGCCCATGTCGTCGGCGACGAGGAAGACGATGTTCGGTCGCCGCGGCGCATCGGCTGCGAGGGCGGCCGCGGGCCACACCAGCGCCGCCGCCAGGGCGACCAAACCGAAGCAGTGCCCCAGTGGCCTGAGCACGATGCGCATCGAGCGCGAGAACACGTTCGCCATGTCGGCCTTCCTCTCCCTGATTACCCCGCACTGCCCCGCGGGCCACTGCAGATCCATAGGCTCGGCCGGAACCGGCGCCGGGCATTCTGCATGGGTTCCGCCCGCAGACTGGACCGCACCGATTCTCGGGTGGAAGGCAGGCGCGTCTATCGGAATTCCGCAGTGGCCCGCTGCTGGGCGCTCGCTGGGTTGACCTGGATCAACGCGACCCTACCTTAGCCTCGGCCGCCATCGAGCGGCGCGAGGCCGCTCCCCGCACTTACGCGCCGTGGAACCTCTGCAGCGCCGGCCGCAGCGGCCAGCGGCTGGGCAGCAGCTTGCGCGCCGGTTCGGCGAAGCGGCAGCGCAGGCTGCCCAGCCGATCGAAGCGGATCTCGATCGCGGCGCCCGGGTCGACGAAGTCGTCGTGGTCCAGCCCGGTGCAGTCCGGAATCGTGCCCATGCCGACCACCGTGCCGGGCTGGATGGCCGAGATGAAGCCGAGCCAGGCGAAGGCATCTTCGGCCTTGTGGTCGATCTCGGCCGTCGAGCCCTGGTAGCGGACCTGGCCATTCACCTCGACGACGACCTGCTGCGCGTACGGATCGCCGACCTCGTCCGCCGTGACCAGGTACGGGCCGAGCTGGTTGCCCTTGTCCATGTCCTTCGACAGGCAGAAGCCGCCGATGGACTCCTGCGCCTGCACGTCGCGCGCCGAGACGTCGTTGAAGATGCACCAGCCTGCGATCGGCTGCCGCTCGTTGCCGTAGACGACGGCCAACTCGGGCTCGATGTCCAGCCGCGAGGTGTACGCCGGCCAGGGAATGGTCACGCCGTCGCCGCAGATCGCGTTCATGTTGGACTTGTAGTACGACAAGCGCTCCGGCACGCCGGGCGGCGGCGCCGGCGGCTTGTTCAGCAGCATCTTCGCGAGGGCCTGGAGGATGGGCCCGGTCTGCGGGTTGTCGCGCTCGTACTTCAGACACGTCTCGATCGAGTTCTTCAGGTGCCGCGGCGTCAAGCCGAAGTCGAACAGCGCTGCCACCTCGACCGGTGCGTGCAGTTGCACCTCGCTCAACTTCGGCCGCTCGGCCTCGGGCCAGGCGGCCAGTTGCGTCTCGCCCCAGGCCGCGAGTTCGCGCGCGGCCTGCTCGCTGTCGGGCAGCGCCGCCAGATAGGCGCGGCTGTTGTCCAGCTCGGGGCGCGGCGTGCCGCGGCGCTGTTGCAGGGTGGTGAAGGCGACGGCATGCTCGCCGATGACGACGCCGAAGCGCGGCGTCGCGTTGTCTTGGGAAAAGCGGATCAGTTTCATGGCGGTGTTCCTCTTGCGGGGGTGGGGGGTCAGTCGACGAAGGCCACGACGCGCGCCGGTGCGGCGCTGCAGCCGGCGAGCTTGATCGGGAAGAAGCCGACCATGAAGCCCGACAGCGGCAGCGCGCCCAGGTTGGTCATCTGCTGCACGATGAAGGCCTCCTTCAGCAGGATCGCCTTGTGGCCGTCCCACAGCACTTGCTTGTCGCCGGTGTCCTTGAACTTCTTCGCCATCACGCCGAAGGGCAGGTCCCAGCCGACGGCATCGGTGCCGAGGATGGTCGCGCCCTGCGCCGTCAGGTGCAGCGTGCTGGCACGGCTCATGCCCGGCTGCGCGTAGAACAGCGGGTCGGTCATCGTGTAGCGCTCCTGGCCGGTGCGGATCAGCACCGCGTCGCCCTCCTCGATGCGCCGCCCGGTGGCGGCCAGCGCACGGTCGAGCATCTCGATCGTGATCTCCTCGGCCGGCTTGACCCACGGCCGCACGTCCAGCACCAGCCCGGGGCGGTAGAGCTCGTCGAGCTCGATGTCCGTGATGGTGCGCGCACGCTGGCCGCCGATGCGCGAGCCGCTGTGCAGTGGCGCGTCGACATGGGTGCCGCAGTGCGACGACATGTCGGTCAGCACCTCGGCTCCCCAGCCCTCGCCGTCGGGCAAATCCTCGTGCTTGCAGCCGAGATAGGCGCAGAACTCGTCGCGGCCCTTCTCTGCCGGGTGCAGGTATTCGATGGCGGGTGCGACCACCTTGGCCGCGCCGGCCAGCGGTGGCGGCAGCTTGGCGCGGTTGGCGGGGTCGAGCGTGGCGGTCAGGTCGATCAGACGGGGCATGGGGCGGACTCCTGGGGGGGTGGAATGGATGGAGGAAAGGGGCGGTCAACGCGCCGCGGCGGCCGGCCGATGCACGGTGTCGGGCCGGGCTTCGAAGGCTTCGATCAGGAAGCGCTCCTGCGGCTTCTCGGACGCGGTCTTCGGGATCTGCGCCAGCACCTGGACGAAGCCAGGGACGAAGTTGGCCTCGAGCTTGGCGCGGCACACGGCATAGAGCTGCTGGGCATCGAAGCCCGCGGGGTCCTTGGGCACCACCGCCGCGACCACGTCCTTCTCGCCCGGCGCCAGGCCGGCGCTGGCGATGCCGTAGACGTACACGTCTTCGACCAGGCCGGATTCGGCGATCGCCTTCTCGACGAAGGCGGTGTTGACGAAGTCGCCGTTGCGGCGGATGCCGCCGCCCTTGCGGTAGTCGAAGTAGAGGAAGCCGTCGGCGTCCTCGTGCACCACGTCGCCCATGTGCAGCCAGCCGCCGGCGCACTTCTTCGCCGAGGCCTCGGGGTTGCCGAAGTACTCGACGACGAAGGGGGCGCCGTCGGCGTGCCGGAACAGCAATTCGCCCGGCGTGCCGCGCGGCACGTCGTGGCCTTCGTCGCCGACGACGCGGTACTGCAGCGTGGGCGCCGGCTTGCCGATGCTGCCCACCGGCCCGGTGCCGGGGTAGTTGAAGCTCAGGCCGCCCTCGGCCGCGCCATAGAACTCGAGGATGCGCACGCCGAAGCGGCGCTCGAAGGCTTCCCAGATCGCGGCCGGCATGCCGGCCGAGACGACCAGGCGCACCGGGTTGTCGGCGTCGTCGGCGCGCGCAGGCTCGGCGTAGACCGCCGTCGTCATGCCGCCCAGCAGCGTGAAGCTGGTCGCGCCGTACTGGCGCGTGATGTCCCACAGCCGCGACTTGGTGAAGCGCCGCGACAGCACGCAGGGCAACTTGCAGGCGAGCGCCGCGCCCAGCGTGATCAGCTGCGCGTTGGCGTGCGTCAGCGACAGGCCCGAATACAGCTTGTCGTCGTCGCGGTAGCTGAACAGGCGCTGGGTCAGCAGCGCGGTGTCGCAATAACGGCGATGCGTCATCACGATGCCCTTCGGGTCGCCGGTGGTGCCCGAGGTGAAGAGCAGCTCGAGCGCGCTGTCGGGGTCGGTGCTCAGCACCGGCAGATCGGGCGCGGCCGCCGGGGCCACGGCGGCCCAGTCGATCACGCCGGGCTCGTCGGCCAGCGGTCGCTGGCCTTCGTCGGTGGCGAAGGCAAGCACCCAACGCAGTGCCGGCAGCGACGCGCGCAGCGGCTGCAACTGGGCCAGCGTGTAGTCGGCCGCGAGCACACCCCCGCACTGCGTGCTGGCCAGCATGAAGTGCAGCTTGTCGCCCTTGGTGCGCGGGTCGATCGGCACCACGGCGGCCCCGACGATGCTGGCGGCGATCATGGCCTCGACGAACTCGGGGTGGTTCGCCATCAGCAGCGCGAAGCGCTCGCCGGGCCGCACGCCTTGATCGAGCAGCACCTGCGCAATGCGGCGCGCGTTGTCCCACAGCGTGCGGTAGCTGCGCACCTCGTCGGCACGCACGCCGCCGCCTTCGAAGGTCAGGACCTCGAAGTCGGGCCGCTCGTCGGCACGGTTGGCGATCAGGTTCGCCAGGATGTTCTCGGGGCGGGCGCTCATGTCTTGACTCCTTCGCGAGCGCCGCTCACTTGCCCAGCAGCGTCAGGCAGGCCACGGCCTCCTCGACGCCGGCCAGGCCGCCGCCGTTCTCGGCCAGCGCGATGCGCGCGCCCTGCACCTGGCGCGCACCGGCTTCGCCGCGCAACTGCGTGACCAGCTCGAAGACCTGCGCCAGGCCGGTGGCGCCGATCGGGTGGCCCTTGCACTCCAGCCCGCCCGACGGGTTGATCGGGATGCGCCCGCCAATCGTCGTCTCGCCGCGCTCGGCGGCCGCGCCGCCCTGGCCCATCGGCACCAGGCCCAGCAGCTCGGACTGCAGCACCTCGCCGATGGCGGTGGCGTCGTGCACCTCGGCCACGCTCACGTCCTGCGCGCCGAGGCCGGCCTGCTCGTACAGGCGCTTGGCCGCCAGCCGCACCAGGTGGCGCTCGAAGTCGGCGGCGCCGCGCTCGCTGCCAGTCTGCAGCGCGCAGGCCAGCACGCGGATCGCGCGGGCGCGGTTGCCCTTCAGCGCCTTCAGCCCGGCCTCGCTGCAGACGATGGCCGCGGCGGCGCCGTCGCTGACCGGCGAGCACATCGGCAGCGTCACCGGGTAGGTGATCGGCGGCGCGGCCAGCACCTGCTCGATGGTGTACGGGTCGCGGTACTGCGCCAGCGGGTTGTGCACCGAATGCTGGTGGTTCTTGGCCGACACGGCCGCGAACTCGCGCTGCGTGGTGCCGTACTCGCGCATGTGCATGCGGCCCATCGCGGCGTAGATGTCCATGAACACGCTGTAGGGCCGGGGCGAGGTGCTGCCGGCCGGCGGCTCGATGCCCTCGCCCATGCGCAGCAGGCGCGCGCGGCTGGCCTCGGTGTCGTGCACGTCCCAGGCGCCGTCGAAGGCCGCGAACATGCGCGCCTTGTCGTCCGAGAACATCTTCTCGGCACCGACCGCGAGCACGATGTCGGCGGCGCCCGCGCGCACGTGCTGCACCGCCAGGTGCAGCGCGGTGCTCGCGCTGGCGCAGGCGTTCTCGACGTTGACCACCGGCACGCTCTGCAGGCCCATCGCGCGCAGCGCGAGCTGGCCGCGGATCATGTGCTGGCCGTCCATGTGGCCCTGCGTCGCGTTGGCGAAGTACGCGGCCTGCAATTGCGCCAGCTCGCAGCCCGCGTCGGCCAGCGCGCCGGTGACGGCCTGGCGCGTCAGGTCCTTGACGCTGGCGGTGAGATGCTTGCCGAAAGGGGTCATGCCCACGCCGGCGATGAAGATGTGATTGCTCATGTCCTGCCTCGTTGATCGATGCGCCCAGTGTCCCGGCGGCGGCGCAGCGGGTCTATCGGATTTCCGCAGCGCACTTGACGCGAGGGGCGTGCCTCCACGACGATCCGGGGACCCGCCAGCCGCCCGCGCATGACCGAAGCCCCCGCACCCGACAGCCCTGCCGTCTCGGTGGTCGAATACAACGACCCGACCGTCGCCGGCCAGGGCTTCGAGCTGGTGGCGCAGGACGCGGTGCAGCTGCAATCGACTCCGCTGCATGCAAGGCGGGTGATCGTGCGGCTGGGCGACGCCCACGTCGTGTTCCAGTCGGCCAACGCGCGCGTGCGCACACGCACCGCCGGCCGCGATGGCCTGCTCGGCTACGTCACCTTCGGCCCGCAGGCCAGCGGTACGGTCAACGGCCTGCCGGTGCGCCCGGGGCTGCTGCTGGCCACTGCGCCCGATGCCGAGGTGCGCTTCGTCGTCGACGCCGGCTGGGAGAGCATCGCCTTCCTGCTGCGGCCCGAGTACATCGCTGCGCACCTGAGCGCCCGCCAGCGCAGCGACGAGTTTCGCCTGCCGCGCGGCGTGGAGACGCTGCAGGCGGGCGAAGCCGCCGTGCAGGGGCTGTTCGCGTGGGGCAGGCGCCTGGCGGAGACAGCGGCGCTGGAGCCCGAACCCTTCAATCACAGCGCCGAGCGCCGCGCGGCGGCGCAGGTCGAGCTGGTCGAGACACTGCTGGCCACGCTGCGCGAAGCCGCGGGCCGCGAACCCGACCGCAAGGAACTCGCTAAGCAGGAGCAGAGCCGCATCGTCAGGATCGCCGAGGACCATGCGCTCGCGCATGTGGGCGAGCGGCTGTACGTGTCCGACCTGTGCCGCGCGACGGGGGTGGGCGAGCGCACGCTGGAGCTTGCGTTCAAGCAGACGATGGGCCTGACGCCGGTGGCCTACCTGGCCCGGCTGCGGCTGCACCGCGTGCGCGACGCGCTGCAGACGCCCTCGCGCAGCGCCAAGACGGTGTCGTCGATCGCGCTCGACTGGGGCTTCTGGCACTTCGGCGAGTTCTCGCGCGCCTACCGGGCCTGCTTCGGCGAGCTGCCGTCGGAGACGCTGCGCCGCCATCGCGCCGAGCCGGCGCGGTAGCGCACGCGAGCGCAGAGCGCCTGGGCTGCAGGCACGCGGACTGCGCAGTTCCGGTATCGCGGCGCCGCGGGTCTGCCGACACTGCAGCGCGCGTCGCGTGGCGCCTTCGGCCCGTCGCGCTGCCGTCCGCATCCCGAACGCCATCGCGTTCCCACTTTTGCCTTCAAGACTCGAGGTCCCGATGAACCGCCCGACATGCCCGCTATCTCCTGCCCGCGGCTGCCCGCCCCAGGTCGCGGCGGCAGCCACCGCCCGCCCGATGCACGCCGAGGCTGCGGCCGGCAGGCAAAGGAAGCAGTCGGCCGGAACGCGGGCGCGCCGCATCGCCGGTTGTCTGTAGCTGGGCTCGGCCCTGGCGGCGTCAGCCAGATTCCCGCAGACCAAGGGTGGGACCATGAAGGTCATTGCCTCCGGCCCGCCGGGCACCGACGGCATGACGCTGCTAGTGGCGGCGAACAACGTCGCCACCATCAACCCGTTCGTCTTCTCGAAGCTGAAGTACTCGTTCGCCGATGACCAGATCACCGTCCGTCACTTCAGCGGCGGCTACGTGCAGGTCGCGAACCGCCCGGCTACGACTGCCCGGCATGGATCGGCGTCTTCGCGCCGCGCAGGACGCCGCGCGAGACGCTCGACCGGATTAACGGCGCGATCACGAGCTACGCCAGCACCGATGCGACCTACAAGGGCTACTCCAAGACGCTAGGGCTGCAGCCGCCGCCGACCGACGCCACGACGCAGGCGCTCGACTGGTATGTCAGCAGGCAGCCCGCATTCGACCGGTCTGAGGTGGCGCGTCGGCGCCAGTCACCGCAGACCGCGTGGCCCTTTTGTGGTGCGCAGGCCAAGCGCCCGGTAGTATCGAACCTTCGATGGGCGCGCTGGAAGTGACACCGCCCCGTATTGGTCTGCTTGAAGCGCCATCGGCGGAAGCGTCGCCCGTTGACGGGACAAGTCCTTGAGTGGAGTTGCCCCTTGTTCCCTCCCCCCTCCGATAGTCCGGTCGCCGACGAGCAGAGCGCGCGCGCCATCGACCCTTCTTCGTCTCCAGCATCTGCGGCCGACGGCGTCGAGCACGCGGAGTTGAAACGCCAGGGCGCCAAGGCGGCCGCCCGTGGCGAATCTCTGCAATCGAACCCGATGTTCGACGCGATCAACCAGCCCGATGCCACCGGCGAGAGCCAACGGGTGTGGTCCGACCGGCGTGACGCCTGGGAGCGGGGCCACACCGCGCAACACACCACAACGGCCTCGCCGGCCGGCCCTGCGGTCGGCCACGCGGCCTGCGGTGGCGCGCAGGACGAGGTGCTGTTCGGTGTCACGCGCGTGCTGACCTTTGCGGGCGTTCAAGGCCTGACCGCGGCCAGCGGCTTCTTCTTCGAGCGCGACGGCCAGCTCTTCCTCGTTACCAGCCGACACGTGCTCTTCGACGCGCCGAGCGGGCATGCGCCCGACCCGCTTCCAGGGCCTGGGCTTCTTCCTCACCGACGCGCGCATGCACCGGGGCAGCAGCGGCTCGCCGGTGCTGGCGCGGGTGGACGCGGGCAGCGCGGGTCGGCCGCGCTGGTGCCTGCTGGGGGTGCATTCGAGCCGCATGGACATGGCCACCCGCGACGCGACACAAGACGAGTCGCTGGGCTTGAATTGCGCCTGGTATGCCGACGTGCTCATGACACTGACCGCAGGCGAGCCATGATCGAGCGCACGGGCACGGTGCCGGCAGTGCGCGAGGCCGACTCCGGGCTACCGGCCTCGCCCGCCGGGCGGATGCACTGGGGGAGCCTGCACGTTGCGTGGCAGGGCGCCACGGTCGCGCGCGCCGGCGCCGGCCGGCCGGACAAGGAGCCGCTGCCCGTCGGCGTGCTGATTGCCATCGCCGAGCACCGCGTGCGCGCGATGCTCGTCCTTCGCGATGCGCTGGGGCAGGCGTCGGGCCTTCGCCGGCGCATCGATGCGCTGCAGGCGCAGGTGCGCGACGCGCAGGGCCGCAACTGGAACATCCCGGCCGGGGCGGGTGGATCGTGGGTACGGGCCAGTGACGAGACCGACTTCCGCCGCGTCGTGGACGCGCTGCGCGACCAGTTCGACCTGGCCTGAGTCGTTGGCTCGAGGGGTCCTGATGGCCGGCCTACCCCCCCGGCGGGTCAGCGCGTCGCCGCTCGCGACGTTCTCGTGGCGCGTTTCGAGAGGGTTGGCGTCGAAGGCACGCAGCGCGGCTTCGGCCGGCAGGCGAGTGGACGGTAACGGCACCCCGGCCCTGTCGATCGCGCTGCCCGCCTCGGGTTCGCGCTGCCGGCGGCGATCGCGGCCGCCCCGTCGGCCGGCGCGCCACGGTCGGAGGTCATGGCCCGCTGGAGCAAGGCCCGGTTGCGGGCGACGTCGCGCTCGAACGTCGCCAGGTCCACGTCGGAGATGTCGGCGTGCAGCATCACCGTGCGTGCCGCTTCGGCGTGGGTGTCGAAAGCCTCGATCAGCCTCGAGAGGGTCGGGGCGGAGAGGGCATCGACGACCGCGGGCACGAGCGCATCGAGCGCGACCAGGCTGCCCTTGAGCTCGCAGATGCGTTCGGTGGCTTCTTGCAGGTTCTTCAAGGGTCAGTACCAGAGTGCGGATGTTCGATGCCTGCGGGCCCTTCTGGCCCTGAGTCAATTCGAACTCCACGCGCTGGTTCTCGCTCAGCGTCTTGAAGCCACCGCCCTGGACTTCCTTGAAGTGGTCGAAGAGGTCCTTGCCGCCGCCATCGGGGGCGATGAAGCCGAAGCCCTTGCCCTCGTTGAACCATGCACGCATCGCCAGCCCGCCTTGGCTGTCGGGCTTCGACGCAGCCGCCGCGGAGGGCTGGTCGCGCGCAGAGCTATCCACAACGGCTCGCTGATGCAACGCGGCGGGATGCGCTGGCCCGGACGGGTGAACGACCTGGTCTGCTGGGCACGCCCCACCAGGGCGCACCGCTCGACAGGCCGGCCGGCAACGGAACCCGTCGCTTTCGATGCCCGGAGACCGCCTGACCGCTCTCGCCAAAGGCCGACCGGCTGCAAGGGGGCGGAAGCGTCCGCTCCCAGCCGACCGCCAGGCGCCGGCAAAGTGGCGCCAGCAGGCGCGCATTGCCATGCGGCTGGATCGCGCGTCCGTGCTCAGCCGCCCAGCTCCTGAGGATTGACGCCCAGCGCGCGCAGCGTCGCGCCCTGCTTGTCGTAGGCGGCGCGCATCACCTTGGTCAGCTCTTCCGGCGTAGCGCCCGAGCCCTGGTCCAGGCCGAACTCGAGCAGGCGCGCCTTGACGGCGGGCTGCGCCAGCGCCTTCAGCGCGCTGCTGCGGATGCGCGCCTGCACGTCGGCCGGCACGTCGGGCCGCGACCACAGCACGATCGTCGCGGTGTCTTCGAGCGTCGGGTAGCCCTGCTCGGCGAAGGTCGGCACCTCGGGCAACGCCGGGTTGCGTTTCGGGCCGCTGACCGCCAGCACCTTGACCTTGCCGGCCTTGACCATCGGCAGCGTGTTCGCCGGGCCGTCGAACATGAACGGCACGTGGCCGGCCATCACGTCCTGCAGCCCCGGCGCCGAGCCGCGGTAGGGCACGTGCGTCATCGTCAGGCCGGCGGCCTTGTTCAGCTCCAGCCCCAGCGTGTGCGAAATCGTGCCGGCGCTGTACGACGCGTAGCTGATCTTGTTCGGGTTGGCCTTCACGTAGGCCACCGCGTCGGCCAGCGTCTTGCCCGGCACGGACGGGTTGGCGACGAACAGCAGGCCGGCGCCGCACATCTCCACCAGCGGCTTGATGTCCTTGAACGCGTCGTAGCGCACCTTGACCACGTGCGGGATCTCGGTGACGGTGGAGTTGAGCGCCACGTACAGCGTGTAGCCGTCGGCCGGTGCCATCAGCAACTCGTTGACGCCGATCGTGCCGGCACCGCCGGGCTTGGATTCGACGACCACCGGCTGGCCCCAATCCTTCTGCAGCCCGTCGGCCAGCAGCCGCGCGACGATGTCGGCGGTGCCGCCGGGCGGCGCGCTGAGGACGATGCGGACCGGTTTGGTCGGCCAGGCCTGCGCCTGCGCCTGCGCGGTGACGGGGGCGAGCGCGAGGCCGAGCAGTGCGCTGCCGGCGAGGGCGGCGAAGCGGCGGCGGTTGGCGGGGAAGCGGATCGGGTCCATGACTGTTCTCCTGTGAAGTGGAAGTTCGGGGGCTCCGTGTGTGTGCGCACCGGGGTTGGAACAGGGCATCCGCCCTAGCAAGACCGGGTGCCGCGTTCGACCCCTGAACTTTCGGCGCGATGGCCCGGGGGGTCTATCGGATTTCCGCAGCGCACGCGATGCCGTGCACTCGCGCCCGCATCGACGCAAGCAGGGTCGATGGGATTTGCTCAGGTCGCGGCCATCGCCCTCGGCTGTGGCTTCTGGCACGTCGGCGAGTGCTCCCTCGCCTGCAAGGACTGCCCGGCCTCCCGCAGACTTCGGCGGCCCATGTCCCGGCCGTCGGGCGACGTCACAAGCCGATGCCGAGCAGCTTGCCCAGCAGTTGGTTCAGCGGGATCAGGGTCAACACCAGCGGCAGCATCGGCGCGAGCGTCGCCATCGTCAGCGGCAGCACGACCTGCGGGGACAGCGGCGTTATGCTCATGCTGTGCACGACTTCGCAGGTGGTGCCCAGATCGGCCTGCGACGACACGTCGGGGCTGCCCAGCAGATCGCCCTCTGCAGGTACGGCATCGCGCAACCACTTCGCCTCGAAGCTGCGCACATGGCGCTCGGCCAGCGCGCCGTAGGCGAGCAGGCCGGCCTGCTTGGCGGCGGCCAGCTGCGGCGTGAAGCACAGCAGCGGGCCGAGCACCAGGCACAGCACGAGCAGCACGATGCCGGCGATCTGGCTGCCGAAGTCGGTCAGCGTGGCGCCGGCAAAGAAGATGCGGCTGGCGATCGGCCCGGCCGCCAGCGCGCCGTGGGCCGCGGCGAGCAGCGTGTAGGCGTAGCCCACGCTGGCCAGAAAACCGAGGCCGCCGAAACGGTCCGGATGGGCGGCGAGCAGGCGCAGCGGGATGCGCGAGATCTGCCACAGCAGGCGCGCCCAGACCGCCATGCGCCAATACCAGCGCAGCAGCAGGAACTGCACGATCGGCAGGCTGACGCCGCCGTACCACAGACCCGCAGGCGTCAGCGTCCGCCCCTCGGCCGAGGGTGTTGCGTACCAGGTGGCCGCGTCGAGCACCCCGTAGTGCCGCCAGACGACGCCGATGCCGACGCCATAGACGATGACCAGCAGCACGGCCTGCGCCAGCTTGGAGTCGCGCAGGCGGGACGCTGTGGCCACCGCAGACTCGAATCCTGGGATCGACGCCTCGGGCAGCAGGCGCCGCACCAGAAACTGCTGCAGCAGCGGCGCCAGGCGGCGTCGCACCACGCCTTCGGCCAGCAGCAACAGCGGCACGGCCAGCAAGAAGCGGATGTGGACTTCGAGGTCGGTCAGGAAGGCCGCGTCGACACCGCCCCAGACCTTGCCGTCCAGCGCCGACAGCAGCAGCAGCGGCAGCCAGGCCAGCAGCACGATGGCGATGACGCGCCTTCGCATCGCCGACACAGACGGATGAGTCTCGAGCACACTCATGTCCGGCAGCGGCCCTCAGGCGCGCACGATCACGGCCACCAGCGCCAGCGCCCCGAGTGCCCCCATCAGCACCGCGACGACGGCCGACACCGACGCCGGCATGCCCGGATAGCCCGCGCGCAGCGCCTTCAGGTCGCGCCGGTGTTCGAGGGTGCCGAGCAGCAGCGACAACAAGCCGATGCCGATCAACACCAGGCCGAAAGCCGCGGGCGCCGATCAGCGGCCCGGCGACGTCCTTGCCCGCCATCTCGAACTGGAAGAACTTGTAGACCGCGAAGCCGAAGGGTGATGAGCGAGGTGCCGGTGCGCACCCAGGCCATCATCGTGCGCTCGTAGGCCAAGCGCGTGCGCTCGAAGGCCAGCCGGGTGGCGGTGTTCAGGCCGGGCGCGCCGGTGTCGATGTCCATAGTCCGGCTGGTCAGATGACCAGCAGGGCGCGCAGCGCGTTGTGGATGATCTGCAGGCCCAGCGCGACCTGCACCACGCCGAGCACCGCGCCCAGGATCGGCAGCACCAAGGCCAGCACCGGCAGGATGCGCCGCGTCACCAGCATGACGCCCAGGTTCATCAGCATGATCGCAAGCAACACGGCGCCGATGGTCCAGCGCCCTTGCGCGTCGGGGCTCAGCGCCATGAAGACGACGAGCGCGGCAATGCCGTAGGGCGTGACGATGGTCGGAAAGGCCAGCTGCGTCAGCGCCAGCTTCATCGCCGGCATCGGCGGCGGCGCGGTGTCGTCTTCGCCGTGCGGCCCGGCCTTGAACTGCTGCACCACGCCGAGCAGCGCGACGATGAACAGGATGATGCCCGCGGCCAGCGCCAGCACCGGCAGCGGAATGCCGTAGCTGCCCAGCATGCGTTCGCCGAGGGTGGCCGCAAGCGCGAGGGCCAGGCTGGAGAACACGGTCGCCCACAGTGCGATGCGGCGCGTCGTCGCGGCGTCCGCGCCCTGCGTGACCCTGGCGAAGGGACCGATGATCTTGAACGGGCCGAGCATCAGGAACAGGAAGGTGAAGACATAGGCCACCGGGAAGGTCTTGCCCGGCGCCGGGCCGGCGGCGGCCTCGGCGGCCGATGCGGCCGCGGCGACGGTGGCGAGTCCCAGCACCAGCAACGGACGGGCACGCATCGCCAGTGCTCTATGCCGGCAGCAGCAGCCGCTCGGGCGTGAGCTGGGTGGTCCACGGGCAGCCCGAGTTCTTCCAGCCGTTCTTCAGCCGCTGGCCGACGAACACGCTGTCCGCGTCGCTGACCGCATCACCCTCGAAACCATCGACGATGTTGTGCGCCTGGGTGAATCCGGCCTGGGCGAGCAGGTTGACGGCGATGGCGCTGCGCCCGCCCGAGCGGCACATGACGAGCAGGGTGTCGTCGGGCTGCGCCACCTGGCGCACCCGGGCCACGAAGTCAGGCAACAACGTCAGCGGGAACTGCTGCTTGGCGGCGTCCCACGCATAGCTCTGCGCGCCGACCGGAATCTTCCAGGCCATCGGCGGATGGCCGACGAAAAGGAACTCTTCGGGCGTGCGCACGTCGATGATCTTCACGCCCTGCGGATCGGCCTGCCACTTCGCGTAGGCCTGCTTCGCCGTCAGGTAGAGCCCGAGCGCCGTGCGCTTGGCGGCAGGAAGTTCCGCAGGGAGTTGTGTCATCGGCCTACCCGAGCCGCGCGCCGGCCGCCAGTGCCGACGCGGGCTGCGGCAGCTTCGAAGTCGTCACCTTCTTCCACTGCTCTTCCAGCAGTTCGCGCGCCGCCTGGTCCAGGAACTCAGGCGCGGCCCACTTGTGCACGTCGAAGTCCTTCTTGATGTAGCCGTGGCTCAGCATGAAGTCCTTGCCGATCTCCACCGAGGCCAGGTTCTGCGGCGACAGGTTGGGCACCATGTCGATGTGCTGGATGCCGCGGTAGGTGTCCTCGACATCGAGATAGAAGGTCTGCTTGTCGAGGATCGCCGCGGCCGCGTGCTTGTGCTCGTTGGCCCAGCGCCCGACCTTGATCATGCCCTTCATGAAAGTGACGACGAGCTCGGGGTGCTTCTCGGCCATCACGTCGGAGCAGGTGATGACGGCCGGGATGTTGGCCACCTGCAGCGTCCAGTCCGGGTAGCGCGACAGGTCCTCGATCGCCTTGAACTTGCCGGTCGCCTCCTGCAGGCGCTGGAACACCTTGCTCTGCGTGTAGATCGCATCGACCACGCCCTTGTCCAGCGCCGTCTCCAGCGGGCGGAAAGCCAGGTCGCGCTTGTGGTCGCGCTTAAGCCACAGCTCCGACGGGTTTTCCATCGGGTCGAGCATCTTCGGGTCGTTGTACCAGTCGTCCGGGTACGGGAACTCGACGATCTCCACATCCTTGCGCGTCATGCCGTTCATACGCAGCATCAGCTCGATGCCCTGCTCCTCCTGGATGCGCCACCAGTCGTTCTTGATCGTGTTCAGGCTCTTCGACAGGCCGATCTTCTTGCCCTTCAACTCGACCATGCGGTACAGGTCGTCGCGGGCCCGCACCAGCATGCAGCCGCCCTCGTGCGGCGCGTGCGTCACGCCCAGCAGCCGGGTGCGGCGGATGTCCGCCTGCACGTGGATCGGCGGGAACAGCCCGCCGAAGCGGATCAGGTTGTCGAGGTTGTGGATGTAGTGCGGGTACCAGTCGTTCTCGCGCGTGGAGCGCAGGAAGGCGTACTTCACGCCGATCTTCTTGTATTCCTCGCGCGTCCAGCCCAGTTCCTGGTCGACGTTGCTGGCCGACACCAGCGGGCAGTTGGTGTAGTACACCTCCTTCCAGTCCAGCGCGACGGTGTTCAGTTTGACGGTGGCCATGTGGGTTCCTCGCTCGCTTCAGCCTGTGATGGCCGCGAGTGTGCCGACCAGCGCGATCCGGGGCTGCACCTTTCGGGGCGAGGCCTGATCTTTTTGGGACGCTGGTCGCTAACATGCTTGCGTGAAGTCAATCCAAAGCGCGTCGTCGACCGTGCGCCTGGGGCTGGTGGCGGCGATTCCCGAGGTGCTGGCCAGCCTGGGCGCCGACCCGGCCCAGGTGCTGGGCGAGATCGGCCTGGACCCGAGGCTGTTCTGCGACCCCGAGCACCGTATCTCGTATCTGGCGCGCGGGCGGCTGCTGGCGCATTGCGTGCAGCGCAGTAGCTGCGCGCACTTCGGGCTGCTGGTCGGCCAGCGTGCCAGCCTTGGCTCCTTCGGCCTCATCGGCCTGCTGGCGCGATCGGCGCCGGATGCGGGCAGCGCGCTGCGCAGCCTGGTGCGCCATTTCCACTATCAGGCGCGCGGCGCGGTGCTGGCGCTGGAGGTGGACGGCGGCCTGGCGGTGCTGAGCTACGCGAGCTACCAGCCCCAGGCCGTGGCCACCGACCAGGTCGGCGACGGTGCCCTCGCCATCGCCTTCAACCTGCTGCACGAGCTGTGCGGCGCCGACTGGGCGCCGATCGAACTGCGCTTCGCCCACCGCAAGCCCGATGACGTGGCGCCGTTCCGCCGATTCTTCAAGGCGCCGCTGCGTTTCGACGCCGAGCAGTACGCGGTGGTGTTTTCGGCCAGCTGGCTGGCGCGCGCCTTGCCCGGCACCGACCCGGAGCTGCGCCGCCTGCTGCAGCAGCAGATCGACCGGCTCGAAAGCCGGCACGAGGACGACTTCGCCGAGCAGTTGCGCAGCGTGCTGCGGCACGCGCTGGTGACCGGCCATGCCAGCGCTGAGCAGATCGCTGCGTTCTTTTCAGTGGACAGACGCACGCTGAATCGCCGCCTGAATGCGCAAGGCACCGGCTTTCAGCAGATCGTGGACGAACTCAGCTTCGAGATTGCGCGGCAGATGCTCGCCAACTCAGCGATGGATATCGTTGAGGTCGCCGATCTGCTCGGCTATGCGAATGCGAGCGCGTTCACGCGCGCTTTTCGGCGTTGGAGTGGCGACACACCGGCATCGTGGCGCGAGCAAGCCAAGGCCAACCCCGGGTACCTATGAATTGCCACAGCCCGCCGGCGTCCCGCCGCATTGAGCGGCCGAATCGATGCGTGTTGCCAGGATGGAATCCTCCAGAAAGCCGCCCGTCAAGTGCCGAGGCAATTGGCTGACCAGATGGGCGACTTCGCAGCCGCGGCGCGAACCAGTCCTTGGCTCTACTTCGACTGCGCGTCATTACCTCCACGCAAGCTGGCTTTGACCAAAACCAACGTCTGCTTTGCCGTCACCATTTCGAGTAGTTGACTGACGGCAACGGGTCGTGGGCTGCCGGCTAGGCGAAGCCGGCGAGCGACCGGTCACTACGCAGTTGCCGACGTTCGCAACGTGCCCGGCGACGCTCTCTTCGTGACTGCAGCGCGCCCTCGGAACGCCCGTTGGCAATGAAGAGTCTGCGCGAAGCGGCCACCAGCCAGACGTCATGAGAAGTCGGAAGGCTATCCCTCTTGCCGTATTACGCGTTGCGTAATATCATGCTCGAATGATTCGGAGGTTTCGCTGCAAGGATACGCAGGCCTTGTTCGAAGGCGGACATCCCAAGCGCTTCCGCGCCATCGAGACGGTCGCGACGCGCAAGCTGGCGATGCTGGACGCGGCGAAGACGCTGGACTTCATGCGTTCGCCGCCGGGCAATCGGCTCGAAGCGCTCAAGGGTGACCGGGCAGGGCAGTGGAGCGTCCGCGTCAATGACCAGTGGAGGGTGTGCTTCGTTTGGACCGACGCAGGTCCGGGCGAGGTCGAGATCGTGGACTATCACTGAAGGAGTGTGGCGATGGGACGGGCTATCAACCGAATGCGCGCCGTGCATCCGGGCGAAGTGTTGCGTGAGGAGTACCTGTCGCCGCTGAGTTTGAGCGTGAACGCCCTCGCCATGGCGCTGGGAGTGCCTGCCACGCGCATTCACGAGATCGTGAAGGAGCGCCGCGGCATCACTGCCGACACGGCCGAACGGTTGGCGCGCTACTTCGGGGGCGATGCCGCATCGTGGCTGGCGCTGCAAGCCGACTACGACCTGAAGACCTTGGCCACACGGGACGACATTGCTCGCAAGGTAACGCCGCGCGAGGCCGCGCCTGCATAGCACGCGACAGTCGCTGCTGAGCATGCGCGTCCCACGGCGCTTGTCGGGCTCACCGCGCGCACCCTGGATCGATGATCGGGCGGAAAGGGTTGGGCGCCAATGTCCCATCCGAGGCGCTGAGGGACGGCACCCCTCCTGCCGAGCGCTGACGGTAAAATCTCTGGCGAAAAAGTGAGTCGCGACAATAGCTTAAGCAATTCGATGCCAGCCCCTTGGGGGGGGCGATTTCTGGGCCGACATGGACACGCGTCGAAGGTGTCGGCGATGGTCGCGGGAGTCGATAGACCTCGATAGATCTCGAAAGGTGAGTTTTCGCGGAACTGCCCGGAAACCCGCGCCAATGCTGGTGTCTGACAGGTTGACGGTAAAAATGACGGTAAAAACCTGAGGGGCAGCTCCGATCTCCTTGCAAATCAACAGCTTAGAAGGCTCGTTGATGATCGAGTGGGAGTAGGGGATAGCAGGTCGCGTCAACAAGGCAATGAAAACAACAACTTAGAATATTCAGTTGATGATGCGCCGCAAATCATCAATTGGACTCAAGGCAGCTGGATCGCCTTGATTTGAAACGAGTGTGCGGTGTTTGCGCAGATTGGGTCGTCCCTGGGGATCCGTCGGAAGTTGACGGTATTTCGGTCGGGGTATGTAGCGGCTGGCGGCTGTGGCCTCAGCGTCGAGAGAGACCTGGTGTGGGTTGGGTGCGAAGCATTCGACGCGCCACGATAACGCTTCATTGCACGATAACATAAGTGATGTTATCGTGCGCTTGCTATGTTAGATAAAACCCCCGCCCAGCGTGCCGACGACGCAGCCGTCCACGCGTATCTGCATGAAACCTTGGGAATCGCGCCCAAGGTTCGCGCCTGGGCGGGCGCCGGCAAGCTGCCCTACTTCCTGCAGGAAGCGTTCGAGGTTCGGGAACTGACGCTCCTGGATCGCCAGATTCTCCTGGCGATCGATCAGCGGGCCGACCGGCCGACGCTGGCCAACGTTCGAGGTCAGATCGAGAAGCTGCGACACCTTGCCGGGATGCCGGTGGTCTACGTCACCCGCACGCTCGCATCGTACGAACGCAAGCGCCTCATCGAGCAGAAGGTGCCGTTCCTGGTGCCGGGCAACCAACTCTATCTGCCGGATCTCGGGATCGACCTGCGCGAGTACTTTCGCAAGCCGACGGTGGCTGCACAGACTGCGCTCAGCCCGGCGACGCAGGCGATGCTGATCGCGGTCCTGCTGCGCAGGCCGTGGCGCGCCGAGTGGCAGCCCGCCGAGGTGGTCGGCGAGCTGGGCTACACCCCGATGACCCTGTCGCGAGCGGTCAAGGAGCTCACCACCGCAGGCATCGCGACGTTGCGCACTGAGGGGAGGGTACGATGGCTTCATGCGGAGCGCACCGCCGCGCAGACCTGGGAGCACGCGAGACCCCTGCTGCGCAGCCCGGTCAAGCGCCGGGGCTGGGTCCTTCCCCCTCCGAAGTCGAGGCCGCGCCCGCTGAGACTCGCGGGTCTGAGCGCGCTCGCGCGATTTTCGATGCTCACCGAGCCTCAGTGGCCGACCTACGCCGTCGGCCAGGCGGAGTGGAAGGCGGCGACACAGGGGGGCTTCGAGACGCTGCCCGAACCGATACCGGGTGCCTGCGAATGGGAGATCTGGCACTACAGCCCGGCAATCGTGCGAGACAGCGACACCGTCGATCCGCTTTCCTTGACCCTCAGCCTGCAAGGCAACCAGGACGAGCGTGTTCAACTCGCGCTGGATGAACTCAAGGGGCGCTTTCCGTGGTGAAGGGACTGGACGTCTTTCGCGAGCACTTCGCCGGCCACGCGGATCAGTTCGTGCTGATCGGCGGCACGGCCGCGAGTCTGGCAATGGAGGAGGCCGGGCTCGAGTTCCGGGCCACGAAGGACCTGGACATCGTCCTGCACATCGAAGCGCTCAGCCCGTCATTCGGCGAAGTGTTCTGGCGCTTCATCGAGGCGGGCCGTTACGAAGTCCGACAGGCCAGTGACACCGGGAAGCCGGTCTTCTATCGATTCCAGAAGCCGGCCGATGAGCGCTTTCCCGCCATGCTCGAGCTGTTCTGCCGGGCTCCCGAGGGGATCAGGCTGGCCGAAGGAAGTCACCTCACGCCGATTCCTATCGACGAGGCGGTGGCGAG